>Ga0265595_1000148_pt1 | contig 67456 bp, 53 predicted proteins | sample saktaG_15_FD_190148 | JGI IMG/M metagenome (GOLD analysis project Ga0265595, IMG submission 190148) | Saline water microbial communities from Sakinaw Lake, British Columbia, Canada - sak_2013_06_06_50m | ecosystem: Environmental > Aquatic > Non-marine Saline and Alkaline > Saline ... | reverse complement strand
TGAAGAAGGTGAGCAGGAACCAGATGAACACGGCAAAGCCGATGGCCCCGAACTCGGCCAATATCCAGAGATACGTATTGTGAATGAGGTGCGCTCCACGTCCACTGACGGTATAGCCGAGTCCCTTCCCCCAAATCGGGCTCTCCATGAACAGACCCAACGCCTGCAGATTGAGGGTCATGCGTCCTTCGATAGTGTTCTCACGTGTTGCCATGTACTCTGAAGTCGCATACGCCGAATTGGATTCATCACCGCTTTCAAGCGCAACCGGGACCATCCAGTACGCCACTGCCGTGACTGCCGACAGAACAACCGCAGTCAACACGATATGCCTGACTCTTCGGGTAAACAGCGTAAACGCAAGACCTACCGCCAGCGCTACCCAGCAACTGCGTGAGTAGGTCAGGAATATGCCCAGCGCCAGGATTGAGGTAGAGATCATGCCTTCAACCGGACGAAACAATGCGCCCCTCCGGAAATAGACGACAATCGCAAGGAGGAATGCACAGACCAGGAGGCCGCCGAATGCGCTCGGGTCAATCAAGAAACCGGCGAGCCTGGCATTCATGTAGTTCGCATGGAATCTCTCGTTCAAGCCCAGTCGCCATATCAGCATGGCAACCAGTGCGTGCAGCGTCACAACGCGAATAAACAGCCTGACCATCGTATGTATGTTCTGCCATCTCAGTGAACCATACAGGCTTACCATGAGAAAACTCAGCACAAGAACCAGCAGGCCGGCAGTCCTGTTCCAGACAGCCCATTTGTTCACCTCACCGAAGCTGAGTGTAAAGACCAGGTTCGCCAGCAGGAACGACAGTATCAGGAAAGAAACACTGAGGGGCCACAGGCGGCGGTCGTAGCTCATTCCGGACCCGAGAAAGTAGACCAGGAACACGACCAGAACCAGATCCGAAGGTGCGAGTCTTGGAATCAAGAAACCCTTCATGACGAACTGCACGGGCAGGAAAAACACCCACATACCGACAAACCACCGCAATACGCGCTCTTGAGATGCGGCAGCACTCGAGTACCGGGTGAAATCCGCACCACCTTCAGACATGGGCCTCACTGCCTCGACCTCCCACGGGTGACGAAGTCCCGCATCCTGCCAATCACGACGCTGTCCCCCGGGCGAATAGAAGACTCAGGTACTTCTCCGCTGCCGTCTCAACCGAGAACGTCTCCTTTGCCCATCTCGCGGCCGCACTTGTGTCACGCGGCCGCGTCAGGCTGTCTACCATTGCCTCGGCAAGGGCATTGTAGTCACCGACCGGGACCAGCGTTCCGTACGCGCCTGCACTCAGGACTTCAGCCGGACCGCACGGGCAGTCCGTGCTGACGACCGGCGTACCCAGGGCCATTGCCTCGACCAGAGTCATTGCCAGGCCTTCGTATCTGGATGAGAGCACATAGAGGTCTGCGTTCTTCATGAACGAATAGGGGTTCTTCATGTAGCCCGGAAGGTCAATCTGTTCCGTCAATCGCAGGTCCTTCACCAGTCTCTCCAGTTTGCCCCGGTCCGGACCTTCTCCGATGATAATCAGGCGGCATTCGACGCGATTCAAGACTGCGCGGAAAGCCCGTATCAGGGTTTCGAAATCCTTCTGCCCGGTGAACCGTCCGGTCCCGAGGATGACTTTGGTACGCCTGGGATGCAACCATTTGTGAGGAGGCTGTTCCTCGGCAAGCCGGAATATCTCGTCCGTCACGGTGGGGTCGTAGATAGTGTGTACCTTGCCGGGCGGCAGGCCCATCTTCAGCAACCCTTGGGCAGCGCCTTTCGAGACGCCGACAGCCGCATCCGCATAGCGGTAGTACGACTCGTGCCAGTTGCCGACGGCACGTTGAATGGGATTCAGCGCTTCCCTTCCCGCATCCGCGTCGATGTGCTGACTGATGACGACGTTGTCCGGGTACCCGAGTTCTTTCTTGGCGCGGGCGACGCAGTAGTTAGAGACCGACTTGGCTGACAGGACGCTGCGTGGTCTGTGGACCTGGATGTATCGCTTGACCTTGGGGTAGTCCAGGAACGCGTACCTCTCGCGCCGGTGCAGCTTCATTAGCGTGTTCTTCAGGTCGATGACGCTTGCGTGTTCCTTGAAGCTGTCATACAAAGGTCCGTCAGTGCTGCTGAACAACACGTCAATGCTGAGCCCTTTGCCGGCGAAATGCCTGGTCAGATTAAGAAAGGCCGTCTCGACGCCTCCCCAGCACGGATGCTGCAGGACGATGGCGATGTCAGGGCGGTGAGGCCCGGGTGGAGGTTGGCTTCGCCCCTGTAGGAACAGAGCAGGTTTAGGTTGAGGTTGAGATCCAGGAACTACCATCTGTTCACCTGCACCTGCACCTTTACCTTCACCTCTACCTCAGTCTCTTCAGCAACGCCGATGGCAAGTGAGAAGCGGCCAGGTTCCGCCATCGCCACCAACGGAATATCCTGGTAGAGGAAGCCCGGGCGCAGTAATCCCGCGCCAGTCTTCTCTCGCCGGCGAGGAGGCAGTGTGTCGCATAGCCAATCAGCCACTTGTTCCGGTACTCCAGCAGGTCATCAGGATGGCTGCCATCCGGCAGGTTTCCACGGTGTAGCGCATCCTCCAATGTGTGCACAACCGGCGGACAGGGCGCGTTTGAAACATACACCGCCGACCTATTGTCAGATTCCATATGATAAACGGCGCTCGGATGCGTGCTGAAGGCAACCGGGAACTTCAAGGCTATCCGGCACCACATGTCGATGTCCTCGCCCTCACCGACTTTTACATCTAGAGGGAAAAGACCGCAAACCTCGAACACTCTTCTTGGCACTGCAACTGCCGAGGTCCAAATCGGGTCCGATGTCAATGCAGCACGAAAGTAGCTCTGAAGCACACCTTCCCATGGGTGCCCTGGAATACCTTCAGAAGAGGGAAGCGCCTGTTTCCCTTTGGCAGTGATGACCCGGTACGATGTAACGTAGGCTCCGCACTCCGGATACTCCGTTGCCAACCGACAGACTGTGGCGAGGTGGTCCGGCAGCCATTCGTCGTCGGCATCAAGAAAGGCAACCAGTTCGGCTTTGGCTTCCGTTATGCCGCGGTTCCGGGCCGCACTCCCCCCGGCATTCTCTTGATTGACCAGGCGGATACGCGGGTCGGCGTATTGTCCGACGACCTTTTCCGACCCATCGGTCGAGCCGTCGTTCACGACAATGACCTCAAACTCGTGGTGTGTCTGCGCGAATACCGAGTCCAGCGCTCGTCTGATGTGCCGGGCCTTGTTGTAGAGGGGAATAACAACAGAGATCATCCGCTGTGCGCGTCTGTCGGATGCTTCGTCGCCTCTATCAGGATGTGGTGCCTAAAGGACGGGAAAACGCTCTCCAACGCTATAAGCGAATGCACCACGACTCTGCCGGCAATGTTCCGTTTCCTCAGTCGGTATGAACTTGGCAGGCCGATGTACCTCTGTGACTCGACCTTGAAGCCGCATCCGCGTAGTATGTGCGCGAGTTCCCTCATGACCTATTCATGTAGATGTCCACGCCCCGCTCCCCTCAACTGGATATCCGGATTCTGCAGGGGCGTGTAGTTGAGTGCAAGACGAACGCGCTTCACTAGACTTGCCAGATTGGGGACGCTGATTATCAGCTTGCCGTCGGGCTTCAGAATCCGGTGAATCTCCGCCAGAACCTCGCTGGGAGGCGCAAACAGGTGTTCAAGGACTTCTGTGAACACGACTACGTCGAAGAACCCACTGTCGTACGGAACGGCTGCATCCTCGAGGTTGCAGATCGTTCGCGGTATCTTGCAGTCTAGACATCGGTTGGCCATCCGGCTCGTTTTCTCCTTGTCCAGAGTATGAACGACGTAGTGGGGATGTGCGTGCTTCAAGAAAAGCGTAAAGGGCGTAGTGCCGATGTCCAAGCACGTCAAAGACCGACTCAGATCGGGAATCGCCATGAAGGTCTGAATCAGGCGCGGCTCAGAGTATTCGAAGTAGGTCCTTTCTTCGCCCGGGCTGTTTCCGAAATACTCGGCAGGCGACAGATCTGACTGTGTCAACGCCAAGAACTCACGGAGACTCCTCCGTACTGCCCGTTCACCGGGGTGCCCATCGTGGTTCATTCTGTATCTCGACGCGGATTGCGGTTCCGGTGCACGGACTCCTGCTCTATCTGCCAGAAGGAGCCGAGCTTCCTGTCGAAACACCTGGGGACAAATCGTCCCAGGCCCCCGTCCGGGAACAGTGAAATTTCACCGAAAACGCAGGCATCCTTCACCATATACAGGTCCACGCTGACGAAGTCGAACTCTGCTCCCAGGACCTCAGCCACTCTCTTCATCTCGTCAAACCCGGCCGGAAACTGCAAATCACCTATCCTTTCGCGTTTGTTGTTCCATGCCACATCAAGCAGATGCTTGTCCTCATCATACAGATTTCTCCGGTACTTGCTATTCCCGTCCGCAGCCACTTCTATCATTCTGACCTTACCGTGGAACACATAGAACTTGTAGTCTACGGGAAACTCCCTGTCTCCGCAATCCAGCATCTCCTCGACGAGGATGAGGCGGGGCATGTCGTGCAGCTTCCACTTGTCGAGGCGGCTGTTTCCTTTCTCGCCGAGCCATGTTTGACACCGGCCCACAATTTCTGCCTCGCTGATTTTTTCCTTGTTTCTCACAAAGATGTTCCGTCCGGCGCCGAAGTTCGCCTTTATCACGAAGCTGGGCGGCAGGCTGCCGAACGGGATCGTGGTCGGGTCATCGGTTACGTAGAGCAGTTCTATCAGCGCCTGCCCGCCAACCCGCGCGGAGACGTAGTCCCGGACGCGGTACTTGTCGGTAACAACGGAGTACAGCGGATTGTTGTCGTACAGCTTTCTCCACAGGAGTTTCTCGTTAAACGTCCGCGGATTGCGCAGCGACGGCCAATAACCCAGGAACAGGAACGTTTCGAACGAATTGTAGGCCGCAGGCGGCAGGAAGAACGATGCGATGGGCAGGATTATGTGACTCACCAATGCCAGTCGGATGTAGCCAAACAGCCCGTTCTTCCGCAGGGATGCGCCTATCCGCGTGAAGATTGACCTACGCCGTTTCAGCATCAGTCCCTGAAGCCCCACGATGGCGGACACAGCAGTCAGACATGTCTACCCGGAAACCGGAATGGAACCGCCAAGAACGCCAAGTACGCCAAGGCCGAAGTGGAAAGGGAAAATGAACAAGTGACTCGGGGGCGGGACGCCAAGGGCGAAGTGGAAAGGGGAAATGAACAAGTGACCGGGGGCGGGACGCCAAGGCCAAAGTGGAAAGGGAAAATGGACAAGTGACCGGGGGCGGGAGACCGGTGACGACCCTCGTTCTTCGTTGACCGTTGGCCGCTGAGGCCCCTGTCCGAAAGGGCATCGTTCTTCGTTCCCCGTCGCCCGTCACCCGCTCGTGTCTTTGTGATAGACTCACGTTCCGCTTCTCCGACATCTACAGCCGCTTCCTGAATAGTCTGTGAGCAGTATCCGGCAACGCACGATAGACATTGTAGCCAAGCCTGACCGCTGTTCCAACAAGACCGTCCACCGTGCCCAGGAGACATAGCTTCTGCACGCCGGTAAGCTCGCCGCGGATGCCCCGTATTATCCCCGCACATTCAACTGCCAATTCCCTTTTGCCCGCCATGAAGGCAAGGAACAGCAGCCACCCGTAATCCCGAAGCGAAACCGTGTCCTCCACGTCCCTGCCGCAACCATACTTGCGGGACATGTAGAGATGCATCCTTATCTGAGATTGAAAAAAGGCTATCCTCTTGTCCATGTCCTGCGTATTGCTGACTGAATCGGGCACGTAATTGTACACGGCAAGCGACTGGTCAATGAATTCAAATCGAGTCAACCTTGCTGCTTCCAGCCAGGTCTGGGTGTCAACGACTACGAACTCCTTCCTGAAGCTGTCAGGGTTGTTCTCTCTCACGGCCGCGTACAGGTCCCGGCGCATGCAGACGTTGCTGGTATGGGGGGCGGCAGGGCGCTGATACTGCCCAACCAGCAACTGGGTGAAGACGTCTTCATACCTGGAAGGGGGAACTGTCCTCGGACGCCACTGCTGCCACTTGATGAGCTTGTTCTTGTGCGCAATGAACTTGTCATAGCCGCCGTGGACGAGCCCGACTTCCGAATTCGCCTCCATGATGTCCACCTGCATCTGCAGTTTTCTGGGGTGTATCCAGTAGTCGTCTCCCTCGCAGAATGCTACGTACTTCCCGCGCAGCGCCTTGTTCACACGTCGGTCATTCTCAAACAGCCCGACGTTCTGCTCGGACGTGATGACGCGAATGACGTCCGGCCGTCTCTTCTGATACTCCAGTACAATCTCACGCGTGCGGTCTGTGGAGCAGTCCTCGCCGATGACCAGCTCAAACGGGAACGTCGTCTCCTGCATCAGCACGCCCTCAATCACTCGGGCGATATAGGGCTCGTGATTGTAGGTGGTCATCCAGACGCTGACCAGCGGGTCCCTGGCCAGGGCGGCCGGGTCGCTGATTTCCCGGCTCGGAGCTTCAGCGGAGTTCATGGTTCATGGTTCCTGGTTCTTGGTTCCAGGTTCATGGTTCGTGGGGGAACTGACAGGGCGGAACGGCCCGCAACCAGGAACCTGGAACTCAGAACTACCTTCACCTTCGCCTCTACCTCTCCCCCTGCCTCAACCTCAGCCAAACCCCAAGTGCGAGTCTCACCAAAGGCACCGGCAGATACGACATGATTCTCCAGCGAAGCAGGCGCGCGCGGAACATCCGCGTGCCGGATGCCAGCAACAGCAACTCCCGTCCATACGGTCCGTCACCGCATCGAACGCTTCTGATAGCCCGGATGATGAAGGATAAATTCAGATACTCAGCCAGGTCAGCTCGCTCTATGCTACCGAGATAGCCTCCGGCTGCGAGCGCATTCTCTAATGTCTCAATCAGACTCCGTCTGTTCGAGGCATGGCCTCTCCTGCCGACCCGGTTCTCACACTCCTGATGGTAGATTGCCCCTGTTTCGGCGCTGTAAGCAATCGGGTACTTCAAAGCAATGCGACACCACATGTCGAGGTCCCCGCCTTCCTGCTCGCCCTCGGGAAAGAGACCACATTCATCGAAAACGCGCGCGGGAATCGCGACCTTGGTCGAATTGACGGGAAATGCGGTAAGAGCTCGCTTGAAGTAGTCGTGAAGCACACCATCCGAGGAAGAACCGGGAAGAAATGTAAACGACGACGGCCTGAGTCTTCCATCGGTCCCGACGGTCTTGTGATTCGTGCAATACGCCCCGCACTCCGGGTATTTCTCTGCCAGCCGACTTATCGCGGCAAGATGCCCCGGCAACCATTCGTCATCCGCATCCAGGAAAGCGACCAGGTTGGCGCGCGCTTCGGCTATGCCCCGGTTTCGCGCTGCGCACTCCCCGACGTTCTCCTGGCTCACCAGCCGAACGCGGGGGTCGGTGTATCGTTCAACAACTTTCTCAGACCCGTCAGTGGAGCCGTCGTTGACGACAATCACCTCGAAGTCCTCGAACGTCTGCGCCAGGACGGAATCCAGGGCCCGCCGTATGTAGCGTGCCTTGTTGTACAGCGGGATGACGACCGAGAGCAACGGTCTCTCTTCCCCGTATTCGTCGGTCCGTTGCTGATCGCGGCGCGCGCAGCTTGCTGCCGCAGTCGCTCTGGCGAACGCTTCGCGTTCTCCCCCGCGCGAACGAGTACGCAGTGCGACGGTACGAAGCCGCACGCTGAGCGCAAGCCTCACCAGCGGAGCCGGCAGATAGGACAGGAACATCCAGCGCCGGAGCGCCCCTTGGTGTTCCCGGGTCGCGGACGCCTTCCAGAGCATTTCACGCGCTTCTCTACGATAGCCATGCAGAACAATGCTCTGCGCCCTGGTAATCAGTTGTATGTTCATGTACTCAAGCAGGTCATCGCGGGTCACGCCCGCCCGGAGCTCTCCGGTCGCCAAGGCCGTTTCCAAGGTACGAATGATCCTCGGCTCAGTCAGCAGTACTGAACGACCTTTACTTACGGCACGACTATCGGCTTCCTGGTGATACAAGGCCCCCTCGCACGTGCTGTAGGCAATTGGGTACTTCAGGGCGATGCGGCACCACATGTCAAGATCCTCACGACGTTGTTCCCCTTCGGGGAAAAAACCGCAGGCGGTGAATATGCCTCTGGGTACAGCAACAGCAGACGTCCAGACTGCGTGGTTTCCGTACACTGTGCGGAAGTAGTTCGGAATAACGCCTTCAAAAGGCGGGGCCGGGATACCGACGAACGAAGGAATCATCTCACCCCGTTTTGTGGCGATATTATACGCGGTCGCGTAGAGCCCGCACTGTGGGAAATCCCTCCTCAATCTCAAGATGGTCTGCAGATGGCCTGGAAGCCACTCGTCGTCTGCGTCAAGGAAGGCAATCAAGTCGGCGCGCGCCTCGGCAATCCCGCGGTTGCGGGCCGCTGAGACGCCGGCATTCTCCTGATTGACAAGCCGCACACAGGGGTCGGAGTAGCGCTCCACGACTTTCTCAGACCCGTCGGTGGAACCGTCGTTGACAACAATCACCTCGAAGTCCTTGAACGTCTGCGCCAGGACGGAATCCAGGGCCCTCTGAATGTGGTTGACCTTGTTGTACAGCGGGATGACGACGGAGACGGCCGACGTGTCACTCATCGACATCTGGCCTCTCTGGATCTGGCGCTCGACCGCCGAGTCTCATTGAAGAACACGCCGGCATGCCTCAGCTTATTCACCAGACCGCAATAGTCAAACTCGGCCGAGACGCTGCGGGGAACGGACCGAGTTCAGCGCCCTGAACAGATGTGCCTGCAGCCGTCCGCGTATGCACCCGATTCAGACACGGGCATCTCGTGCCAGGAGACGTTCACATCTCCGCACCCATTTCTCAAGCAACCGCGGGACGAATGACCGGAAGTACCAGTACAACCTCGCGCGGCGGAGTCGGACAGTTGGCACGGCGGCTCGAAGGTGCTCCCTCGCTTCCGAGTGGAAGCCTTCGGCTATGCAGAACGCGGCACAGGTGATGTGGAGCTTGTTCCTGTACTCAATGATGTCCCTTGGCGGCACCCCAGAGGGCAGTACCCCTGACTGAAGCGCCTGCTCCATGCTTTCAATCGCCCGGTGGTTGTGGGGCCTGGGGCCGTGCCAGATCCGGTTCTCTGCTTCGCGGTGATACACCCCTCCGACCTGCGTGCTGAGGGCAATCGGGAACCTCAGGGCAATCCGGCACCACATATCGGTGTCTCCGGTGCGCGGCACACCAACGGGAAACAACCCGACAGAACCGAACACCCGTTTCGGGACGGCCACCGTGGATGAATTGAAGGGATCGGGGTCGAGGATGGAGGTGCGGAAGAAATTGGGGATGATTCCTTCCCAGGGTGGCACCGGGATGGTGCTGTAGACTGGCGTTCGGCAGCGTCCGGTCTTCTCTACTATGCGACCCATCGTCGCGTAGGCCCCGCAACCTGGATACCTCCTGTACAGCCGCAGGACGGTCTCGAGAAAACCCGGCAGCCACTCGTCGTCCGCGTCAAGAAAGGCCACCAGGTCGGCCCGTGCCTCCGCGACACCCCGGTTCCTCGCCGCGTGCCCTCCCTCACTGTTTACATGCTCACGGTGAATCACCCGTATGCGCGGGTCGGTGTGGCGCTCCACAACCTTCTCTGACCCGTCAGTTGAGCCGTCATTGACGACGATGACCTCGAAGTCGCTGAACGTCTGCGCCAGTACCGAATCCAGCGCCCGCCCGATGTGCCGGACCTTGTTGTAGAGCGGAATGACTACGGTAATCACAGGATTCCGTGTGGTCTCATGGGTCAAGCGGATACCGACTTGGCGGAGCGCCTCATGATCCTCAGGGCCCAGCGCGCCAGTGTGCCCGGCACGAAGGTCAGAACGTACATGAAACGCCGCGTTCGGCGGAACAGGCCCGTCGAGACTGCTGCACGCAGGTGCTCTCTGGCCTTCATTGAGAGCCCCGCGTGAATGCAGCGACTGGCACAGATGATGTGGAGCTTGTTCTTGTACTCGACAACGTCTACCCTGGGCACCTCTGTGGGCAGTGTCCCCAACTCCAGCGCTCGTTTCAGGCTCTCGATCACGCGGAGTTCGCGAGGTTTCGGGCTATGAGAGATGCGGCCTTCAACTTCACGATGACAGATCTCTCCAACCTGCGTACTGAAAGCAATCGGGTACGTCAGGGCAATTCGGCACCACATATCGGTGTCACCGCCGCGCAGCACGCCCGCGGGAAAGAGCCCAACGCAGTCAAACACACGCTTCGGTATGACCACTGACGACGAGTTTACGGGATCCCCTTCCAACAACACGGTCCGAAAGTAGTTAGGGATGATACCCTCCCATGGAGACTCCGGTATAGTCGCGAAAGCAGGCGTCCACCGCCGGCCTCCTTTCTCGATGATCCGTCGCGCAGTCGTATAGGCGCCGCAGTCGGGAAACCGCTGACGCATCCGCAGAATGGCCTCCAGATGCTCCGGCAGCCACTCGTCATCCGCGTCAAGAAAGGCCACCAGGTCGGCACGTGCCTCGGCGATGCCCAAGTTCCTTGCCGCGTGCCCGCCCGCGCTATTGACGTGCTCACGATGAACAAGACGAATCCGCGGGTCGGTGTACTGCTCCACGGCCTTTCCTGACCCGTCGGTTGAGCCGTCGTTGACGACGATGACCTCGAAGTCGCTGAACGTCTGCGCCAGTACCGAATCCAGCGCCCGCCCGATGTACCGGACCTTATTGTAGAGCGGAATGACGACGGAGACCAATGGGACCGTTGGCACCGTCGGAAACGGAGAGGAGGAAGACGCCCGCAACTGAGCTACTCCGTATACGCTCTGAGCACGACCCGAGCTGTGGTGGCCCAGCTGTAAGCTTGCGCGACTCGATGCGCTCGCTCGCCCATGGCTTCCAGATCCTCGACAGTACATCTCAGCAGTGCGTTGCGCAAACCCAGGGGCTGGTCCGGGTCATAGACGATACCGGCATCTGAAGTAACGAGTTCCGGCAAGCAGCCAATGGCAGGTACCACCACGGGACGACCGAACGACATGGCAAGCATGACCGAACTCGACGTCAACACCGACTCGAATGGGCATACGACGGCGTCGGCCGCGCCGAAGTAGAACTGCATCTCCTCATCCGAAACCCAGCCTTCCCTGAGTATGAGCCGGCCCTCCCGCGCAAGACGCTCCGTGAGGGCTGTTTCCAGCTTGTAGGTCCCGTGTGCCTTTCCGGCAATCACGAGGACCAGCCTGGGGTCCGGAATGCTGCCCAAGATGCGGACAAGCTGTTCTAGTCCCTTGTATGAACGTAGGCCGCCTTGATGGAGCAAGACGAGACTGCTTTCGGGGACTCCGAGCCACCGGCGGGCTTCCGTTCTGGCCACTCGCTGGGGATACACCCCGGCGTAGGTACCCAGAGGAGCTACGTAGATTCGCGAGCGCGGCCTGAACTCGCGCTGCACCAGCTCCCGGGCAGCATTGCAGTGCACGAGGATGGCCTGAGAGTAATGTACCATCAGCCGTCGTACCCACCGGTCGAGGCGCGGATAGCGCTGTTCATGAGGGTAGAGGTTATGCACCGTCCATACGACTCTATAGCCGAGCCACCGAGCATAGGCCAGCTGTGCCCCAAATCTGAGCACCTGGACCAACGATCCATGGTAGGTCTCACGCCTGTATATGTAATACAGCCAATGAAAGTGCAGCACATCCACGCGGCGGCGATTTTTCCTCAGCCAGCCCGCAAGCGGGCGACCCACCTGTACCGGACAAACCTCCACGCTGACCTCCCGCAGGCCGGCTTCCAGCAGGTTCAGATAGGGGTTCTTGCGCCAACTGTTCGGGAAGAAGGCTACGGTAAGAGGCGACATGTCTATACGTGAGTCAACGTGACTTCTGGGTTAGTCTGGCGTTCTCTCGTGAAGTGTCTGCCAAAGCATCCACCGCCATGCCCTCCGGGTCTGGGCTATGCCTCCGGCAATCAGAAGCCATCGTCCTGTTCAGAGAGAGCGATGGCAGCAATGTTGTTCTCGGCCAGCCTTCTGACCGAAGGCAACCTTCCTTCTATCTGCAGTCTCAATGCTCCTCTCCTGTCGATCACCTGCCCCAGCAGCGCGTATAGACTCCCCGGCTGCAGTACTTCATCGGGCGATATTGTGAGACCGGGCAGTCTGAAGTGCTCGTACAGGCCTTCGAACTTGCCTTGATAAGTGACGCTGACAACCGGCACAGCCTGACTTAGGCCCAAGATCGCCACATGCATCCTCCCACTCAGAATCACATCCAATCCACCACAAATCGCCTTGACTTCGGCTGCTCTGTATGGTGTGCCCGGCAACAGACAATGCTGCTTCACGTCATCAGGCAACAAACCGAGTACGTCGTCAGACAAAGACAAGTCACTGGGCGCGCCTCGAAAATCGTGCGGCAAGAAGATAAAGCTGCACCTTCCCGTGTCAAGCCTGAACAGCCTGGCAAGGGTGTCTGCGTAGACATTGACCAATCGCTTAACTGCAGAATCGTCTGGCTTTCTGCCGAGCACCTGAGGGTTAACATTGACCCCAACAAGGACTCTGCTCTCCTTCTTTTGTTGATTCACAAAGGACCTGGCATTGGCGACGACCCGGGCAGCAGGGTCCTCCTTGAGTAAGAAGGCTACGTCAGCAGAGAATCCAACAGGACGACCCAAGTGTTCTTGCAGCCGAGTTCGACTTTTCGGGTCACGGGCAATCAACCGCACCCTGGATGGTAGGTTTCGAAACGCCTGCACCACCTTCTCAGCGGGCCTCTCATTGAAGCTGAAATTCACAATCGCGGTCTGCAGACCCGCGGTCGCCGCCAATGACGCCCAAATCAAGCGGTCCAGAGTACGAACCTCAGAGTATGCCCCGTCCATCACGTCGGCGCCTAGGATGTAGAATCGGTCATACCGCTTGAGTGTCCCCAGAGCTCGAAAGTGATCACGCATCACGATTGGACAAGGAGTCAGGCCCAAGTGTCCCCAATCGTCTTTGGGTGTGTAGGAGACTACAGCGATGCTCGTCGCACCTCGGGCTCTCAGCCCGGACACGAACGCCGTCTCGATGGCCTCGTCCCCAAGACTGCCAGGCGAACTGGGAGGAAGGAACAGCACAGACCCAAAGGACGAGTCGGATTGCCCGGTCCTACGGGTCCTGCCCAGTGCTCCCGCACGTCCAAGCGCGAGTCTTACGAGGAGACGCCGCTTCAGCCCCGCCAAGGCAGGATACAGGCCCAGTGCCTTCACAAATCCAACCAGCATGGCCTTCGACGCGCACCGCGACTGGCCCGCCGCGACCTCTGATACCTGATTGACCTCCCAGAAGAAGGCCGGCAGGAACCTCGCGGGCAGTTGTCGAAAGGGAGGCCAGAGCCTGCTGCTGTAGCGAACAGCGAGCGCCTCCTGCCGGGCCGAGGGCAACTCCGCTTTGCTGACTTCCCGCGAAGTCTCGACCTGCATCATGGGCAACCAGCCCCCGAACGAGTCCTTAGAAACATGCGATGGCGAATGCTCTGCTTCTTGCGCTTCACCTGGTTCTTCTGGCTGGCAACTATGGTCTCGACCGGGCACGTCTGCAGTTCGCAAAGGCCGTCACGACACCCGCTGTTCAGAACCTCCTGCAATTCCGCGTTACGGACAACGACGATGGAAGTACCTCGTGTCTCGGGCAAGAATTCCTTCAGCCATGCATCCATGAAAACTGCATCGGCCATCTCCGCGAAGAGGTCGTCGCAGTAGCTACACGCGTCGCAGGCAAAGAACTGCTTGCTCCAGAAACGGCTTGGCCACCCTTGGAAGCCGACCGAACGCGACCAGCGACCGTCATTCGTCATGGCCTGAAACCGATAGTCAACGGCACTCTCGATCCCTTTCTGCCGGTGGGCCACCGTGCGGACATTCGAACTCTGCACGCCTGCCAGGCCGCACAGGAACTCGGTGTAGTAGCTCCCCGGGCAGTGGTTGCAGACGATCCCGAGCAGGAAGCGCACGCGCCTCGCTAGTCGTGGGTACCTCGTCATGGCGCGACGTACGCCTTGCACAACACAGGGCAGTCCTACAATCGCGAATCGGTGGTCTGCCGAATCCTGCCAGATGCCCCGCAGGGCTCTTGACACATCGACCGGGTAGTACTTGGAGCCTGCTGCCGCACGAACCTGTTCCGCATCCGCGTACTCCTCATACCGGAACAAAGGCTGGCCCCGGTCCTGCACAGCTCCCACCGCGATGACCCGGTCCACCTGTCCTGATTCCAGCAAGCGTTCCAGCAGCCAGGTCGCCATCCCGCCCGACGCGCCGCGCTCGCGCTGGTCGGCAACCTGGGAGTGGCCGATGTAAGCCTTGAGGTAGTATCCCAACGCTTCGTCATACCCAACGTCTTGCTGCTGACCAAACAGGTCCTTCGCCATGCCGTCCCGCAGCAACTCGTGGTCGTAGAAGGGACAGGCGCTCAGGCAGACTCCACAAGAAGCAGAGCACTTCCCGACCAGGCTGGGACGGTACTCACCACTAATCATCCGCATCTCCAGGCAGCCTGCTGGACATACGCCGGCGCAGACACCGCAGCCGCAGCACAGTCCTTCCTTTGCGACCTTATCAACCGTATTCATCAGATGCGCCTCAAGTGTACGCCTATGCCCTGGCGCGCGTGCAGCATTCCCCGACGTTCGCGCATGTTGACTCCACTATTCAGATGGCCAGATACTTGCTTTGCACAGCCCAATTGTCTCCCGGACCGTTCTGCGGCAGAGGGACGCACCAAGCACCACGCCCGCAAAGACACCGAGAACGACGACATGACCGACAATCGTATCATCTACCAGATAACGGCGCACAAGAACTGCACACGCTGCGCCTAGCAGGCTTATGCCAAAGGGCCAGAGAACGGATTTCAATGAAAGTGCGAGGTTCACGGGCGAACCGTGCAAGCAGTATAACTGAGAGGGAAAGAATAGGATGACATTTGCCAACACGTAAGCACCGGCCACCCCTTCAATCCCACGTGAAAGACCGACAATGAATGAAGCCACGTATATGCAGGATGACACAATCCCAACGAGAAGATACCTCCGGGAAAAACCGAGACTGAGCATAACCAGCCCCGCCACTCCGGTAATCGTCTGGAGTGGTCCGACTATTGCGAGAATCCTGAACACCGGCACGGCACCCAGCCATGGCGAACCGAGAACGACCTTTATCAGAAAACCAGCTTCAAGCATACAATACAGCGACAGCGGAAAGGCCAAGGAGCCCAGAATCTCGAGAAGGCGCTGATAGTACCTTGCATAGCGTTCCGGCTGATTGCGCAGTGAACTGAAGACCGGCATCGCGACTTCGTTAAGAGGACCTCTTATCTGGGTTATCGGCATCATGAATAACCCATACGCCTTCGAGTAAAGCCCAAGGGCCCCGGCGCCGATGAATCTGCCAATGAGCATATTGTCCGCGTTCCGGGAGAAGTAATTCACGACACTGAATCCCGTTATGTGGCCACCGAACTTGAGCATCTTGCGCGCGCCTGTTCCCTTCTGCATTCTGCCGGGAACCCAATTGCAGTAGTAGAATGTCAACGCCATGCTGGACAGGGACCCCACGATTGCGCCGCTCACCAACGCCCAATAACGCCATCCAATCAGGGCTAATGCGATCGTCGTCCCCAGGCTGACGACCAGCGATGCGATGAGTATCGTCCTGAGCGCGCCGAACATCATGTGGCGCCGCAACAACGCCCGATGCTGGATGGTCAGGCCGTTGATGATGAACGGAAGCGACAGGGCCGCCGTCACCATTGTGAGCTCCGGTCTCTTGTAGAACATCGAGACCAAAGGCGAACCAGCCAAGATGCAAAGGCCGAGGCCGGCGCTTATGATGACATTGACCCAAAAGAGGGTACTGATTTGCTCCCGTGAGATTTGCTCCTGCTGCACCGTGGCCATTGACAGGCCGGCGGTCTTGAACATCTCAAGAAATCCGGTGACAACAGTTACCATCCCGATCAATCCGAAGTCGGCAGGAGTCAACAGCCGCGCCAGGACCATCGTGCCGGCAGTATTCAGGGCAAATTGGACTCCTTGAGCGGTCATTGTAGTCACCCCGCCGCGCACCGATTTTCTCGCAAGGTCATGGCTCAAGTGAGCCGAATCGAAAAGTGCGCGGCTGTCCAGCCTGGTCATCAGGTGACCCGTCTACTGGTGCGGGCTACAGAACCGCCCGTCAGGAACCTGTCCAGAATCCCTTGCTTTCCCGAGCCAGCCGTTCCTTGAGCGGTCGCCACCAGTCGGGATGCTCGCGGTACCAGTCGACGGTTCGGCTCAGGCTGGTGCCGACAGTGCTGACGGAGAAACCGTGGGACGGATCAGCGGTAAGGAACAGGGAAGGTCCGTGCTCGAAGGTGGACGGGACGCCGGCTGTACGCCGAAGAATCACCACAGCTCTCCGAATCGGAAGTCCCATTTCCTAGGTGTGAACTTCGCGAGGCCCCCGCCGGAGTTCACCGTGATTTCGCCGAACAGAATTATCTCAGAATCGGGAGTGTACAGGTCAACACGGACGAAGTCAAAGCCCACGGAGAGGGACTCCGCGACCTCAATCATCCTGTCAAAGAGGGCCGGCTTCGGCACAGTCTTCCCTATGGGGTAGGACATGCGGAATCCCATGTCCTGCCATTCTCTGTCGTAGCAGTTGAGTGTCGGGCTCGCCGACCTGTCGATGGCGACCACGTACTGCGCTCTTCCATGGAAACAGAAGAACTTGTAGTCCAATGGGACTCTACCATCTCTGTCTTCAAGCAACTTCTCGACAAGAATCACCGGTTGAATACTGTCGTAGTGCGACTCGTAGCTGCGGGTTGCCTTGCCGTATTTCAGACTCAGCCACTCCCGGCACTGCCGTATGACCTCCTGTCGGTCAAGCTTGCTCTTGTCCTTCGCGATGATGTTCCAGCCGCTGCCATGGTTGGCCTTGGTGACAAACCGGTCGGGCAGGTCGTCGAATGGGATCGTCTCCGGGGCGTCAGTGACGAAATAGACCTCGTTCAGGATGTGGGCAAGACCCCGCTCCGCAACATACTCCCGCACTCGCCACTTGTCCGCAACCAGCGAGGCCAGCGGGTTCGGGGCGAACAACTGCCGGTGAGCGATCTTCTCGTTGAACGTCCGCGGGTTGCGGATGTTCGGCCAGTAGCCCAAGTGAAGCCTCATCCTGAGGGACTTGTAGGCTACGGGGCTGAGAGCCGGCCAGAGCTTCACAACGGCGATTTCTGCCAGTCCTTTGGGCCCAGACGCCTTCCAGCGGGCAACGGCGTTTCTCACATACCGACCGGGCAAGGACATCTGTCTGGCAACCGCACTCTGCGTCACGGGCCCCAACGTTTCCTTCCACTGGATTCTGCCCGCCGCAGCCGTACGGCCTTCTTCACGTTCTCAATCCCGCGCTTCACGAGCCGTCCAGAAGCCGCCACTTTCTCGGGTCAAGCGCTCCTTGAGCGGGCGCCACCAGTCCGCATGCTCGCGATACCAGTCGACGGTCCGGCCCAGGCCGTCCTCAAAGCGGATTTCGGGCCGCCAGCCGAGTTCGCGCGTGGTCTTTGCATTGTCGAGCGCATAGCGGAAGTCGTGACCGGGCCGGTCGGGGACGTACTCGAGCCAGGCATCAGAAGACGGGGGACGGGAGACGGGGGACGGGGAGGAGGAACAGGTTGAGGTTGAGGTAGAGGTTGAGGTCAGGTCAGAAGAAGAGGGAGGACGGAGGTCACCGGAACCCAGGCCCATCAACTCGACCACCAGCCTGACGACATCGATGTTGTGCCGCTCTGACTCGCCACCGATGTTATAGGCTTCGCCCGGCTTGCCGCGGTCGAGCACCAGCCCGATTCCCCGGCAGCAATCGTCAACGTGCAGCCAGTCCCGGACGTTCTCGCCCCGGCCGTAGACCGGGACCTTCCGGCCCTCGACCAGGTTCGTTATCATCACGGGGACGAACTTCTCCGGGAACTGGTACGGGCCGTAGTTGTTTGACGGCCGCACGACCATCACCGGCAGCTTGTAGGTCTCCCAGTACGCCTGCGCCAGCATGTCACCGGCAGCCTTGGACGCGGCATAGGGGGAGCGTGGACGAAGGGGTGTCGTCTCGGTGAACCTGCCTTCCTTGCCCAGCGCGCCGTAGACCTCGTCGGTCGAGACGTGGACGAACCGCTTGACGCCGGCCTTGTGCGCGGCGTCGAGCATCACCTGGGTCCCCAGCACGTTGGTCATAATGAACGGCGCGGCATCGGCGATTGAACGGTCAACGTGGCTCTCGGCAGCAAAGTGGACGACGGCGTCGACTCCAGACATCGCCTCCTTCACCTTTGCCGCGTCCTCAATTCGCCCGTGAACGAACCGATACCGGGCATCACCTTCAAATTCCTGCAGGTTCGCCTTGTTGCCCGCGTATGTCAGTGCATCGAGATTGACAATTGAGTCGTCGGTGCCGGCGAGCCGATGGCGGATGAAGTTGGAGCCGATAAAACCCGCTCCTCCAGTCACAAGAAGCCTCATAGGATCATCCACAGATTACAGAGATTCACACAGATTGGGGTTAGGAGTTTCATCCGCAGATTCCGCAGATTACGCAGATTGCACATGTTGAGGGTTAGAAGTATCATCCGCAGATTACACAGATTACGCAGATTGCACATGTTGAGGATCCGGAGTTCGACCCGCAGATTACACAGATTACGCAGATTGCACATGTTGAGGGTTCGGAGTATCATCCACAGATTTCGCAGATTACGCAGATGGTATTCGGTGCAAAGGATGCGACGGAGGCAACTGGGACTCCGAGCCCAATCTTCCGATATCGCTGTAATCTGCGGATTCAACTTCCGGCTTCCTCCACAGGTTTCGCAGATTCCGCAGATTGGGTCAGGACGAGACGCCGATAATCAAGAGCTTTGGCTCCGAAGTTCAGCAGAAGACCGGTCGCGAGGCTGCCGGCTTTCATGTAGTTGAGGACTTGCGCTTCCTCGATGCCGCCTAACTTCGCCAGCGCTTTCAGCTCGACGATCAACGACCCGTAGCAGACAAAATCGGGCCTGTATCCAGTAACGAGTTGCTTTCCCTTGTAGAACACCGGCAGCTCCACCTCGCGCTGATACGGCAGTCGGCGCATGTCGAACTCCATTGCCAGTGCTTCCTGGTAGACGGGTTCGAGAAACCCGCAGCCAAGTTGTCGGTGGACTTCCATCGCGGCACCGATGATGGCGTAGGTTCGTGGGTCAGAAGGAAAGCCAGTATCCACAGATTTCACAGATTACACAGATTATAGGTGCTGTAAAGGACTCAAAACCAGAAGTTCTATCCACAGATTCCACAGATTCACACAGATTATTGGTGGAGTTAAGGAGTCCGCGGAAACAGGTCGGACCCTCTCCAGAATCTTCCTCAATCGGTGTAATCTGCGGATGATACGTCCGGCTTGTTCCACAGATTCGGTCGGACCTTCTGGGCCACCCGAAGGAATCTTCCATAAATCGGCGTAATCTGCGGATGATACTCCGTGTTGGTCCTTCCGGGAGCACCCAAAGGAATCTTCCGCAATCGGCGTAATCTGCGGATAAGCACTTCTCATCAGCGGTTTGCGCGGCATGCATCATCACAGGCCATCTCTCATCTGCGTAATCTGCGTAATCTGTGGATGGCTATCCGCCTCTGCCCTTGCCTCTACCCTGTACGGGCTCTCCGCGTCGTCTTCGTGCCGGATTTCGTCCACCGGCTCCGCTCTGCCCGGGCCCTTGTAGAGCCGGTTTGGGAAGTTCAGCACCCAGCCCTCGACCTTGCCGACGTTGCGGTACGCGTGGACCACACCCGGCGGGACGATGAGCGTTGCCGGCCGGCTCGCACCCAGCACGAAACTCTCGCGCCGGCCGAACGTCGGCGAACCTGCGCGATTGTCCCATAGCGTCACCTCGAAGTCGGACGGTCCGGTGAAGGCGAAGAAATCAGTCTGCTCGCGGTGCTCGTGCGGCCCGCGCACGACGCCCGGCCGGGTCATCGACAGGTAGGCCATCACCGGCAGCGCCTCCGCCATCCCGGCCGCCTCAAGTACGTCTGCGCGAAACAACTCCGCCAGCCACCCGCGCGCGTCGCCTGCGGGGACGAGGAAGTCGAGGCGGACGCCAGGAAAGGTTGAGGTCGAGGGGGGAAGGGAAGAGGAATTCTCTTTCATCCTAGTCTCGCGGCTGCTCTCCGGGCAGGCTCTCAACCTCAACCTTAGCCTTAGCCTTTCCCGCGCGGACCAGCGTCGTCGCGCGGCACAGCGACTCGAACGTGCCGGCGTCGGTCCACCAGCCTTTCAGCACGTCGAATGTCATCGTGCCCCGCTTGATGTAGGCGTTGTTCACGTCGGTAATCTCGAGCTCACCGCGCGCCGACGGCTCGCAGGTCCGGGTAATATCGAAGACCCGCGCGTCGTACATGTAGATGCCGGTAACGGCAAGGTTGGTCCGGGGCCGGGCCGGCTTCTCCTCAATCCCCACGACGTGGTCGCCGCTCAGTTCGGCCACCCCGAAGCGGTGCGGGTCATCGACTGCTTTGAGCAGTATCTTGGCACCCTCGGGCTGGGCGGCAAACGACTTCACAAAGGGGGTGATGTCGTCTTCAAAGATGTTGTCGCCAAGAATCACCACAATCTTGTCGCCTTCGGCAAAGCCCTCGGCCAGCGCGAGGGCCTCGGCAATGCCGCCTTCGCCTTCCTGGTAAACGTAGTGCAGGCGCTCCAGCCCGAAGTCTTTACCGTTACGCAGCAGGCGCAGGAAATCACCGGCGCTGTTGCCCCCGGTCACAATCATGATGTCCCGAATCCCGGCCTGCACCAGTTTCCGGATGGGGTAATAGACCATCGGCTGGTCGAAGACCGGCAGAAGATGCTTGTTGGTGATGCGCGTCAGGGGGAGCATCCGCGTCCCCAGGCCGCCGGCGAGAACAATGCCCTTCATGGTTAGGAGACGGATGACCGGGGACAGGAGACGGGGTTATCAGACCGGGGACCGGAGACGGAGGAATAACCGACGACTGGGGACGGGAAATCGGGATGAAGAGACGGAAGACCGGAGACCGGGGACCGGTATTCGGCTGGTCGTCCGTCGCCCGTCTTCGGTCTGTCCGCGCCGGTCATCGGTCGCCCGTCTTCGGTCGTCCTTTGTCGGTCTCCAGTCATCCGTCTCCCGTCTGCTGTCACCTGCTCAACCTCTACCTTTGCCTTGACCTTCACCTTGGCCTTCCGCTTGGTCAGGCGAGTAGCAGACGCATGGGCTGCAGGGTTCGGTTGAAGGGATTCAGGACCAGGCCGATGATTTCGAGGGTTATGACTCCGAGCAGGGGCTCGTCGCCGGGTTCACCGAGGATAATGGGAGTGTGGGCTTCACCCTGCGGAAGGGCAATGTGGCCCTCAGAGACACGGCGTTCGATCGTGGTGCCATCAGCCAGTGCGAACGCTACGGTCCGTTTAGCCTGCAATCCGATCTGCTCCCATTCGGGCTTCGGCAACAGGGTATAGGTGGCTCCGCTGTCGACCAGGAAACGGACGGTCACTTTCTTGCCCGTCGGGCCGGTCACCGTGCCCTCAATGTAAGTTGCACCCATTGTTACTCCTTGGTCCAAGGAAAGGTTAAGGTTAAGGGAGAGGCATCCATCACCTGTCCCCTGGCACTTCCATCACTCGAATGTCCCGCAGTGTGCTCTGATCGACTGCGTGCCTGGAGAACTCGTATCGTCGCTGACGCACTTTGTCGCGGATGGCATCCAGCGAATTCACACTGCATGATAGACGGCCGATTCCGCAGTGTCAACAGGAGCTAGCGGTTGAGGGCATGGAGCCAGGCGACGGAAAACCGGGGGCGGAGGGGCTGTTGAAGAAGCCGCCTCTTGTCATTCTGAGCGCAGCGAAGAATCTTCGCGATGATGATTCTACGAGAGTTAGAAGACCCTTCACTTCGTTCAGGGTGACATGAATGGGGTTTCTCAACAATCCCCAGAGACGGGGTTTCCAGACCGGGACTGGCGGGTTCGGACGTCTTCCGTCGTCTGTCACCTGATTTGCCTTTGCCTTCGTCTTGATCTTGACCTCTACCTCAACCTTTGCCTTTTGCTGTCTGTTCCCAGAACCACGCGGTTCTCATCATCTCGTCAATCCCGAGTTCCGGCCGCCAGCCGAGTTCAGCCGCTGCCTTTGTGTTGTCGGCATAGACTGCCTCAATGTCGCCAAGTCGGCGAGGCCCGACGCGGAAGCTCAGCTTCTGACCGGTTGCCCGTTCAAAAGCCTTGATTGCCTCCAGAACCGTGGTCCCGGTCCCTGACCCAAGGTTGAAGGCATCGAAGCGGAAGAGATCGAGGGATCGAGGGATCGAGGGATCGAGGGAACTCACCTGATCACCGGACGGCTGGGCCTTTCGGTCACTTCTCCCCTCCAGATAACTGATGGCATCCACGTGGGCGCGGGCGATGTCGGAGACGTGGATGTAGTCACGGATGCAGGTGCCGTCGCGCGTGTCGTAGTCATTGCCGTAAACGACGAACTCCGGCAGCTTGCCGACGGCCGCCCTGGTAATCCGGGGAACAAGGTTGTCTGGGTCGCTGTACGGCACCTCGCCTATCTCACCCGAGGGATGGGCGCCAACGGGATTGAAGTAGCGGAGCGAGATAAAGCTCGTCTCGCTCGTCTTCGCGAAGTCTTGAATGACGTGCTCACCCATCTGCTTGGTCCGTGCATACGGACATTCGGGTTCACCGAATGGCGCATCTTCAGTAACGGGCAGTTCCTTCGAGTTACCATAGACAGCGCAGGAGGACGAGAAAATGAAATACGGAATCCGGTACTTCCGGGTGCATGCAAGGACATTGAGCAAGGAGTTGATGTTGTTGTCGTAGTAAAGAAGGGGTTTCGCCACCGACTCGGGCACGGTCTTGTAAGCGGCGAAGTGGATGACCGCGACCGCGTCCGGGTGCTCGGCGAACACGGCCTCTGTGAAAGGAGCATTGCGCAAGTCAATCTTGTGGTTCGTGACCCGTTTTCCGGTGATACGCTCGACACCGTCCAGAATCGTCTCGCTGGAACGTGAGTTGTCGTCAATCGAGACCGGTTCATGGCCGGCAGCCAGCAGTTCGACCAGCGTGTGGCTGCCGATGTAGCCGCAACCGCCGGTGACGAGGACCTTAGGCATAGGAAAAGGTTAAGGTTGAAGAAGAGAGTTTATCCACAGATTCCACAGATTGACACAGATTGGAGGTCAGGGTCAAGGAACGTCCCTGGGCATCTGGTCCTTGTCGGCGAAAGGTAAAGGCTAAGGCTGAGGTCAAGATTGAGGTTGGGGGCACGGCATCGCCCGACAGAGATTTCGTCATTCTCATCGCATTCTACTCTAACCGGGGACGAAGTTCAAGGTTTGGGACGGCCGGCAGATGGAGTCAGAAGTCAGACGACACGCAGTGAGCGAAGTCGAAGGGTCTCCTCCTGCGGATGCCGGAGGTCAGGACGAAGAGCGGCGAGCACAAACGGAGCACGGCAGTAACGGTGGCGCGCGTGGGCAGAGGGCTTGGCAGACAGCGGCGGTGCTGAATTCCGGCCGCGACGTTTGTAGACTAATAAGTATACAGACCGACAGGCCGATTTTCGAGGCTATCTGCTTGTGCCTTAAGACTTTAGGCATGAGGCCTGCAACTCAACACCCCACCTGGGGAGCGGCTTGGGAAGAAGCCATCGAGTTGGCCCTCGAAGACGTTCTGAAGGAAGTTCTGAGATGAGCTATGAGAGTTGCCTTCTGAGGAACTTTGCACCGAGCTTTCCCGTTAGCTGAGTCACGAGCGGTGTCGGAAGCGGTGTCCTGAGCTCTGGCCGAAGCGGAATGTTACGTGGTCCAGTACGCCGTCGCCGATGCTCTCTATTACGCTCTTTGACCAGCTCTTTGAGGAGCCTTGAAGGGAGCTTTGGGATGAGCTTTCCGAGAAGCCTTCCGGGACGCCTTTAGCGTCCGAAGCGCCAATGACCATTCAAGCACAAATGAAGGAATGGCAGACGAGACCCCTCCTCGGCGTCGGGGTGACGCTTCGCGTCGGTTTGCAGTTGGCAGGGAATCTGTGTAATCTGCGAAATCTGTGGATGATCCTTCGTTCGTCGTTGGTCTGTGGTTCTTAGTTCTTAGTTCTTGGTTCGTGGTTCTGCGTTCTTGGCCCCTCGTCACCAGCCCACGGTGTACGGTTTACGGCATTCGGGCCGCTGCTTGACAAGGGGCGACAGAGTGGTAGAATCCGGTGCTATAAGCATGACAAAGGTCACGAACCGAACGGAAGAAACCGGGGAACTGAAGACCCCGGGCGGGCTGCGCGGGCTGCTGGTGCCGACCGGATGGAAGCGCATCTCGTTCTATCTGGTCACCGATGCGGCCGTTGTCATCGGCGCCAGCGTGCTGACGCATCTTGCCGTAATCCATCATGTCAGGTCCGGCCTCGTTTACTACACGCACGGCGTGCTTCCTTTTGCCGCTGTGGCTCTTGTCTTCCAACTGGCTGTCGGCTTCCTGGTTTCGAGCTACAAGTTGAAATGGTCCACTTTCTCGCTGGTTGACGTTCCGCGCATCGTCTTCCCCAGCATCGCAGCCGGGTTCCTGCTCGGCGGTCTTTCCCTGATGAGAGCTTTCGCCGGCCTGAATGTGTGGTCGATCGCGACGTGGGGACTGCTCTGCGCCTGCGGGGTCGTTGCGGTCCGCAGCAGCAGGCGTTTCTACATGGAGGTCGTCCGCCGGAAATCGGGAAAACGGGCGGTCCTGGTGATGTGCTCGCACAAGGGTTATTTCCTGCTTGATACGCTGCGCAGAATCGACCACTTCAACTACCGCCTTGTCGGCTTTGTTGACCCGGAGCCGAACAACCGGGGTACGGTCAGCCAGGGCCTGCCGGTGCTGGGGACCTTTGAGGAAATTGAGGAGGTTGTCGCCCGGCATCGAATTGAGGCCGCGTTCGTATTCCTGAGTGCCGACCCCGCGTTCGCAATCGGCGAGCTTCATCAGCGGCTTCAGAAGCTCGGTGTCGAAGTTCGGCTGATTCCGTCTTTGGCCGACGTGATTGACGACCGGGCCGACATCGGCGCGCTGGAACGCCTGACCATCCATGAACTGACCGGTCAGCAGCCGGTCAAAGTGGACCCACGGGAGATGCAGCACGTATTCGGGGGCAAACGCATCATGGTCACGGGCGCCGGCGGTTCGATTGGCTCGGAACTCTGCCGCCAGCTCGCCCGGTTCGACCCGGCAATGCTGGTCCTGCTGGAACGGGACGACTCGAACCTGTTCTACGTCGAGAGCGAGTTGCGCCGGGCCTATCCGAAACTGAACGTGATGCCCTTCCTCGGCGACGTCACGCGTGAAGCGGACGTCGACCGGGTTTTTCTGGAGTCCCGGCCGAACGTCGTTTTCCATGCCGCCGCGTACAAACACGTCCCGATTCTCGAGTTTCATCCGGCCGAGGCGATCCGCACAAACGTCCAGGGCAGCCACCTCGTCGCCGGTGCCGCGGTGAAGTTCGGCGCCGAGAGCTTTGTTTATATCTCAACCGACAAGGCAATCAACCCCACGAGCGTGATGGGCGCGAGCAAGCGGATCGGCGAGACCGTGGTGACGGAGATGAACGGCAGAGGCGGGGTCCGGTTCCTGGCGGTTCGATTCGGGAACGTGCTCGACAGCCGGGGCAGCGTTTCGACCATCTTTCGCGACGCCATCATCCGGCGCCAGCCGGTCACCGTTACCGACCCGGAGATGAAGCGCTACCTGATGCTCACCAGCGAGGCGGTCCTGCTGGTCATGCAGGCGGTGGCGCTCGGCCGGGGCGGGGAGGTGTTCGTGCTCGATATGGGCAACCCGGTGCGGATCAAGGACCTGGCGGAGACGATGATTCGCCACGCCGGGTTGCGCCCGGACATCGACATCCCGATCGTCTTCACCGGACGGCGCCCGGGCGAGAAACTCTTCGAAGAACTGTTGACTGCCGAAGAGGGCACAACAGCAACGGTAAACCGGCGTATCTATCGGGCCTGCATTTCAGGGAACGGCGGCTATCCAAAGGTCATGGAGGACCTAGGACGGCTGGATGAGGTCGTGCGGAGCGGCGATGCGGCACAAATCCGCGCCGAAATCCTCAGGCAGGTCAGCGGCTATTGCCCGGATACGGGCTGTCTCGCCGGCCGGCCTACCGCTTCCGGCCGGGCAGATGTTCGACCGACTGCGGAGATTACGCCGACCGCAGGACAAGAGCATCCCCACATGGGCTCCCACCACCCGGACACGAAGAACCAAAGGGTAAAAGTGGAAGGGTGAGATCGGAATTCAGATTGCAGATTTCGAAGCGCAAAGTGTCCCAAGGAGGACACGAAGATCGGTGACAAAGGGAGGAATGATGATACGCTACAGTGCTGACGCTTCACGCCGGACGCTCCGGGTGTACGCCATAATCGTGGTGCTGGCGATTGCCGCACCGGCTTCGGCCATGTTCAACAGCCCGATGCTGTTGTTTGATACGCCGACCGCGGACGTGCTGCCGGCCCACTCGCTGGCAATCTCAGCCGACATGACGCTGCCGCTTACGCATACACCGGTGAATGTGGATTATTGGGAAGCCGACGTCAACGTCCGCATTTCGCCGTTCAGGCATCTGGACGTCGCGCTCGTTGCCTATACCCTGCAGGACTACGTCCTCGACGCCAAGTACCAGTTGGTCGGCGGCGAACCCGGGCGTTTCGGCCTGGCAGTCGGCGTTGTCGATGTCGGTATCCACAGCTACGTTTCTCCAATCGGCCATGGCCCTGACGATGCCTGGCCCGACTGGAAGTACTTGAGCCCCGATGACGGCAGTTACATCCGGCCGACCGAGAACTTCTCCGCGTTCGCGGTGACGAGCATTCCGCTGGCGAGGTTTGCCCGGCTCCACCTTGGACTCGGACGCGGCCGCTTCGTCGGTTACGACGGCCCGAACGAGTTCATGAACACCGACATCTTCCTCAATCAGTATCACCAGTGGGCAATCGCCCTGTTCGGCGGTCTGGAAGTATTCCTCACCCCGAACGTCGCGCTGGTCGCCGAGGCAAACACCCGCGACTTTAACTCCGGAATAAAAGCTCATTTCGGCCCGGTCACCGCGGCGGTTGCGTGGACCAAGATGGAAGGCCTGCTCCGGGCAAGAGAAGGCTACGAGTTCGGGCGTCTCGAGTTTGGCGTAAGCTACCAGTTGGACAACCTGGGTCGGCACCAGGAATCCGATGTCCCGTTCTATCACGTCGCAGCGGCTCCGGAACGAGGACTACCGCCGGTCGCGGTAAGAGTCAGGCTAAACCCCATCTGGTTCAAGTGGGACAAGTGGGATATCACCGCCGAGGCCGCGGCGACCCTGCGCCAGAACGCCGACGTGCTCCTGGCCCATCCCGACATGAAAGTCGTACTCACCGGCTACGCGTCCGAGGAGGGCACGCTTGAATACAACCTTCCTCTGTCGGCACGGAGAGCGTATGCCGCCTATGAGTATCTCAAGTCGCTGGGGGTGCCCGCAGGGCAGATGCGTTTCCGGGCGCTGGGCGAGTTAACCGGCAGGCCGCTCCCAATGCACCGGTCGGTGTATTTCGAGATCGAGAAATAGGGCCGAGACAGGCGAGAGACGAGGAGCGCAAGTCAAGCTGCAAAAGTCAAAATGCAAAAGGCAAGGCGGGGCGCGATGTCAGAAGCTAGATGTCAGATGGCAGGAGAGAGAGAAGAATGAGCAAGGGATCGAGTGGGCGGAGAGACAACGGTGAACGATGAGGAGGACTAGTTTGCAGTTTGCAGTTTGCAGGTCGCAGTCGGCCCGCGAGGAGCGGGATACTCGGGATTTCAAGTCCCAAAGCCGGAACCAGAATCTATGTAATCTGCGTAATCTGTGGATGATCTTTCGTTCCTGGTCCCTCGTCCTTCGTCCTTCGTCCTTGGTTCTTCGTTCCTCAGTCCTCGGTCCTCGGTCTTCGGTCTTCGGTCTCCGGTTTCCGCTGCCTGTCCTCGCCACGCTGCTGTTGTGTACGGGCTGGGCTTCAGCTCAGCCCGCCCAGTCCCAAGCCCCGGTCTTCAAATACTATGTCTGGGGCCAGGTGCGCGGGCCCGGGGCGTACAGCCTGGGTGCCAATCCTGACCTCGTGGAACTGCTTTCCGCAGCAGGAGGCCCAACTCAGTACGCCGACGTGCGGCACGTGGTTTTGGTCCAGGCGACCACCAAGAAGCAAATGAGAATCGACCTGAAGAAGATGCTTGCCGCCGGGCAGGTTATCCCGCTCTCACCCGGGGACGTCGTAATGGTGCCTAATTCACCCTGGTATTCCATCCGCGACGGGCTATCTATTACGACCACGGTCGTGTCATTCGCCTCACTCATCCTGCTAATCATGAACCGGGCGGGAATGTGAACTCGGAAACGGCTCAGGGGCTCAGGGGCTCAGGGGTTCAAGGATCCGAAGCCTTGACGCCTTCCTCAGAGTCCGAGCGTACAACCAGCTTCCATGACTACCTTGAAATGCTCGCCCGCCGGAAATGGCTGGCGCTGGGTGTGTTTCTTGGAATCCTGGGGCTGAGCATATTGTCCATCGCCCGCACCAAACCGGTCTTTGAGGCCCATGCGACGATGATGGTCACGTCCGGCAACCAGAGCGACCTCCTGGGCCAAGCGGGAGCAATCCTGTGGCCGAGGCAGCCGAACACCGGCAACTGCATCACGCTCCTGCGAAGCCGGAGCATGGCCGAGCGCGTGGCCAAACGTCTGCCGGATTCGATGATGCTCTCGGCCGGGGCTTTGCAGAGCATGGTTTTGACCAAGACCTCGGCGGACAATGTCGTTCAAGTCGCGGCAATTGCTCCCAGCCGGGCCGCCGCCATCGCGATCGCCAACGCCTATGTCGAGACCTATCAACAATACGACCTTGATATGAGCCTGCTCGACGTCGCGGCGACCAAGAAGTTCATCAAGGACCAGCTCGTCGTGATCGGGGCCAGGCTGGACTCGTCCGAACAGAGCCTGGCGGAGTTCAACGCCGCGCACGGTCTGCTGACGGGCATTGACGCCGAAACCCAGGCCTTGATTAGTCAGCAGTCCGCGCTCGCCGCCGCGTCCCGGCAGGCAGCCCTTGATGCCGAGGTGACTCGGGCCGATCTCGCGTACGTCCAGAGCCAGATTGAGCAGGAAGGCAAGAGCATGGCGGATGTTGACGCCATGTCGTCACCGCTGGTCGCGAGCCTCGAGGGTACGCTGAACCAGCTCGAGGTCGAGAAGACCAGCCTCATCATCAGCGGCTTCGGCGAGAACTCGGAACGGATTCGCGGCCTGGACCGTCAGATCGACAGCACCCGGGCGCGGCTCCGAATCGAATCGCAGGTCCTGATTGCCCGGCAGGGGTTGGCCGACCCGGTCGGGCACCTAAACGGCCTGTTCGAATCGGCCCTGACCCTCAACGCCACGCTGGCCACGTCCGAGGCCCGGCAGGAGGCGCTGGCTGAGGCCATATCCGGCTACGACGCCCGACTCGCCCGCCTGCCGGAAGTCACCCGAACCGCGGCCCTGCTGACCCGGAACGTGGAAATCGGGCGCCAGCAACTCGTGCTGTTTTCCGACCGCTACGAGCAGGCACGCATCCAGGAATCCGGACGGACATCGTCGGTGCGGACACTTGACCCCGCGCAGGACGCACACCGGGTCGGGGGGCCGAGTCCCTCGGCGCGCCTGAGCTTTCTCCTGATACTGGCCGTCGCCCTGGCACTCGGTTCGGTATGGGCGGCAGAGTACCTTGACACGTCGGTCCACGGTCAGGGCGAGCTGGAACGCCGGGGGTATTCGGTGCTCGGCAGCGTACCGCAGCTTCTGACTGCGGGCCGGCAACGGCGGGGCGAGGACGTGACCAGCCACCTCATCACCCACACCGACGTTGAATCATCGGGCGCGGAGGCTTTTCGCATGTTGCGCACCGCCCTCGCGTTCGCCACTGCGGAGCGCATGGTGCGCACGATTGCAGTGACCTCGCCGGGCCCAAGCGAAGGCAAGTCCACCATCGCGGTGAATTTTGCCTCGGTGCTCGCCCAGGCCGGTTCCCGTGTCCTGCTGATTGATGCGGACCTGCGCCACCCGATGCTGCACACCGTGTTCAAGCGCAAGAAGAAGCCGGGCCTATCCGACCTCATCATCGCGAATGGCAACCCGGAGGAGGCCATCTTCGCAACCGGACTTGACGGGCTGTACTGCCTGCCCTGCGGCACGATACCGCCCAGCCCGGGGGACCTGCTCACCCTTACCGCCACCCGCAATCTGCTCAAGCGGCTGGCCGGCGAATACGACTATGTTGTTATTGACACGCCGCCGGTCCTGGTCGCGGCCGACACCGCGATTATCGGTTCGCTGGTTGATGCCACCATCATGGTGGCCCGTGTCGACAGGACCGCGATGGAAGCGCTTGGCCACGCGCGCAACGCCATGCTTGGCGGGGGCGCGCACCTGTCCGGCCTCGTGCTGAACGACGTGAACCGCTCCGGCCGCTACGGCCGCTACTACTATTACTACTACAAGTACCATTATCGGTACTCGAAGCATGCGACGGACGCGACGGAAGACGGGAGACCGCGGACGCCGACAGCCAGCAGCTAACAGCTTGCAGCTTTGGAGTGCGGGAGCGTCGAGCTCCCGCTTTTTCCGAGCAAGTCAAATGGCAAAATGCAAATATCAAAAGTCAAAATGGCGGCGCGCTGCGCGCGAGCTTCCATTTCCGAGAGACCCGTTCGACTCGCTTCGCTCGCTCGGGGCGACGCTTCGCGTCGGTCTGCAGTTGGCAGCAAATCTGTGTAATCTGCGGAATCTGCGGATGATCCTTCATTCCTCGTTCTTGGTTCTTGGTTCTTGGTTATTCGGTCCACGGTGTACGATCTACGGTTCGCGACTCTCGCTTCCGGCTCGCGGCAAGCCCTGCCCGCTCAGCTTTCCTGGTACGGCGCGGCTTGGGCGAGGTAGAGCCGGGCGTAGAGCCCGTTCAACTCCAGCAGTTCACGATGCGTTCCCCGTTCCACGACCCGGCCCTGATCCAGCACGTAGATGTAGTCGGCCATCTGGACGGTCGAGAACCGGTGGCTGATAAGAACCGCGCTCCGGCCCGCGATTGCCCCGCGGAAATGCCTGAATAACTCCGCCTCGGCCAGCGGGTCGAGCGAACTGGTCGGCTCGTCGAGCACCACGAAATGTGAGTCGCGCAGGAACGCCCGGGCCAGCGCCACTTTCTGCCATTCGCCGATGCTCAACTCGTGGCCCTGCTCGAACCAGCAGCCCAGCGGGGTATCGTAGCCCTGGGGCAGGCGACTAATCGCCGGGTCGGCCCCGGAGCGCTTAGCCGCTGCGACAATCCTGTCCCGGTCAGGAGCAGCCTCCACGTCTCCCATCCAGACGTTCTCCCAGACCGGCAGTTGATACTGTACGTAATCCTGCAGAATGACACTGACCTCCTGCCGCCACTTGACCGGGTCGAGCTGGCGGATGTCAACGCCGTCGATCGTGACCCTGCCTGAGTCCGGGTCGTAAAGCCGGCAGAGGAGTTTCATCAACGTGGTCTTGCCCGAGCCGTTTTCCCCGACCAGCGCAATCACCTGGCCCGGCGCGACGGTCAGGTTGATTGCCTCCAGCACCCGGCGGGAAGTACCGGGGTAGGTGAAATCGACGTCGTGGAATGCAATACCCCGGGCAATCCGCGCCGGACACGGCAGCGGCTTCGCCGGCGCCGTGACCTTTGGCTTCAAATCCAGGAACGTGTAGAAGTTGGAGAGGAAGAGATTGTCTTCATAGAGCCCGACGAATCCGTTGAGGATGGCCGAGACCGAGCCGACCGCAAGCTGGAAAGCCGAGTAGTACATCACCAGACTGCCGATTGTAACCGTCCCTTTATAGGTCCGGTACGCGATATAGGCAAGAGCTCCGAAGACGGCGAGCGTGGCCACCGACTGGGCCAGCACCCCGGACAGGGTGCGGCGACGGGTGAGCGCCAGCCTGCCCACGCGCAGTTGCTGCCGCAAGGCACGGAAACGGGCGCGAAACAGGGACCCGAGGTTGAACAGCCTTACCTCCCTGGCGTATAACGAATTCGTCAACAGCCAGTGGTAGTACCACGCCCGACGTTCCTGCTTGGTCTGTTCCTTTTCAAAGCGGTATAGCCGGCGCGAGTACAGCAACCGCACCTGCGCGCCGGGCAGGGCGACGAGGATGAGTACCAGGGCCAACCAGGGATTGAAGGCGAACAGCAGGCCCGCGATGCCGACCAGCGAGATGGCACTCTGGCCGATTTGGACCAACCGGTTGACAATGCTTATCGGCCGGGAAAGGGCATCACCCTGGGCTCGATGGAGTGTGTCGTGGTAGCGCGGATTCTCGTAGTACTCGAGGTCAACCGCCACGGACTGCTGGTGGAGGACGTCGGTGACTTTGTCGGACAGCACCATAGACTGGGCCTGCCCGGCCAGTTCGGCCAGCGCGCCGGCAAGAGTCGTGACCAACGCCACCGCCGCGGCAAGAACCACCCAGAAGAGCACCGGTCCAAAGGACGAGGACCCGCCCGGCGCGGCGATAGCGGACTGCAACGTGTCAATGATGCGTTTCAGCAGGTAGAGCCCGGCAAGAGGCAGCAGGCCCTGGACCACAACCAGGACAAGGTTAACCGTGGCCCAGCCCGGCGCGCTGGTCCACACCAGGCGAATCGCGCGGTCCAGCCGGAGGCCCTGCTGGACGGCTTCCTTGAGCTTCGGCCTAGTCGGCACGGGAGGCCTCTGCCTTCACGTCTGCCTTTGCTTTGAGCTCAGCCTGCCGCGTGGGTTTTCCTGACTCCAGATGGCTGGTCAGCGGTACTCTCCGGCCGCGTCTGCGGCTCCGCCGCGACCGGCCTCGACTCAGGGCGTAGGCCCCGAAAGCCCGGAGGCCGTCCCTGAGCCGCAGCACATAGTAGAAGCCGAGATTCTCCGCGCCCCTGGACGTGGGGTACTTCGCAGCCATTTCGTCACGGGATAGGAAAATCCGTCCCCAAAACATCCTTGCCTTGTCGGCAAGGGACTTTGCGCTCCGTAGATGGAAGAGAGGGACCCATGGACCGTAGCCGGAACGGGCGAGAACCGATTCTCTCGCCGTCTCGAGTACCCGCTGGTCAATGTCGCCGGGAACCAATTGCTCAAGGACATCATCAGGCACTTCCGCACCCAACATGCTTCGGGCGAGATGGAGTGTCAGACCCACATATCTTGCAGCCCTCCATTCGCGAGCACGCTCCGCGACCTGCATCCAGTCCATGTCGCCGCCAAAGCGGCGAATCGTCGCGGCGATGTCGCAGAGAGGTCGCACCCCCTCTCCAAAGACGTGGCCATAGGAAGTATGCAGGCACAAGTGCAGCAACAGGTCTTCAGGGGATAGCGCCAGAACCTCGACACCCGCTATCGTGGCCGGACGCGCTCTGTCCCAGAAGCCCGTCAAATCCAGTCTGAACCGGCTTGCCGGCGTGACTATCGCCCAGTGAATGTCGATGCCTGCGCCAGCCGACAGCCGAAGCTCCCTGCTTCTCCGGAGGCGCGACTCGATGCCCTCGGATTGCTGACGAACCCGGCCAATGTCAACCAGGACTGCGTGGGCTCTCGACAGCTCTGCTCTGGGAACCATAAGATCGACGTCGACCATTGGCCGGAGTGCGACATCGTCGTAGACCGCCTCGGCCAGAAAGGCTCCCTTCAGCACAATCACCGGGATGCCCGAGCTGCGCAGACGTTGGAGCACCTTCCGGAGCTCTCCATAGAGAGACATGTTTCTGACTGCGCTGGCGAAGTGGGCCCGTCGCAGCCGCTCCCAAACGTCGGCCGGGACGCAGGCTTGCGAACTGCTCTCCTTGAGGCGACTGTAAAGCAATGGTGTAAGACCGTGGTCGGCAGCGACGGCGACGACTTCGGACCAGTCAGCAGACGGCTGACGGCTAACGGCTAACGGCTCACGGCCAACTGCCGACGGCTGACGGCTGGTAGACAGACACTGCAACAGGAATTCCACGCATTGGGGATTAGGGGTCAGGGGCCGGGGGCTGGGGTACGGACCTCGGACCCCTGACTGGGACGCGGACGGCTCCGGCTCAGTTGTCGGAGTCCGCTCGATGTAGGTGTTCATATGCGTTCGTCCGCGGCTTCGATATCTCGGTGCGCCGCCAGCGGATTATACCCCGGCGTGCGCGACACGGCAACAACAGCCGCCCGGAGCGTCCATCCCGGGTGCATCAAGCGGCGGGCGGCAGAGTGTTTACTCTGCCGCCCGCCAAATGACGGTCAATCTTGCTTCCGACTAGCGGATCACGGGTCGACTTCGATGAAGACGCGCTGTGTCGGTTTGCCGTTCGACTTATTCGGGGCGTCGCAAATGACCGCAAGCCACTGCCCCTTGGCCGGATGGAAGCCTTCGCCATTTTCAATAGCTTGATCGTGCATCGTCAGGGAGTTGCCTTCGAGCGGGTACTTAGGCAGCAGTCCGTTGGTTTCCGGATCCGGGGTCAGCAGCCACCAAAACGCAACTTGCACCTCTTGAGCTGACGCGCCGTCGAGCTTGTTATTGATCAGCCAGTTGACGTTGTCCCAAGCGTCATTGTCCATGGGGTCGCGGTCCGGCAGGTTCGGATCCTGCGACGACCACAGCCGGACGTGGTACCACTTGACAAAGTCATACGGGATATTATACGACGGCTGCGCCCCCGACGGTGTTATGCCGTTTGCGTACTCTGCGCACCAGCCCGGCCAGAAGCTATCGCGGGGCGCGTTCCATGGTTCATGGGTCCAAGGGGAGGGGGGCTCGTTCCACACATCGTAACCGGAAGGCACACTCTCAAGCGCAACTCTGAAATGGGCCTTGGGCTCATACCCCACCTCCACGGTGTCCAGGTACACGACCATCTTGACCGAGTCGGTCGGCAGGGTCAGGTCTTTGTAGACCTCCTGGAACTCGTACTTGATGTACCTCGGTCCGTGACAGGCCAAGTACCCGCCCGAGAAGAAGTAGGGTCCGGCCCAACCTTCCTCGCGCTGCGTGACTCTGCCATTCCTGACTTTAACCACAACCGAGTGAGTCGCCATGTAGAGGTTGACGCCGACGTTCCAGCCATCCCGGACCGGAATCGCGTATGTGCAGGTCTTCACGCGCGGGCTCCACTCGTCCTTGAACTCAAACCTATACGGTTTCGGAACGCCGTACCTCTGCGGGATGTCCTTGAGCTTGAGGGCCACGTGAGCGTGGGTCTCCTCGAGCCACCAGTTCCCCTTCGTCAAGTCGTACTTGATGTAGAGATTGGCATTGTCAAACCAAACGGTCACGACCCCGGCACTCTCATTCTGCCCGGCCCATATCGTAAAGTTCTCGGGCGCGTGGGGTACCATATGCGAGGCGATCCCGATGCCCGGCGTCGCATCAATCGGTCCCTGGCAGCCTGTGACCAGCAACCCGGCCACCATCGTGATCGCCAGCAGCACCAGCAATCTTGTTCTTTGCATCATTGACTCCTCTTCCCAATCCCTTCCTTAGTCCCTGATGTCGCCCTGCGCTAGCACACGCGGGCCTTCTGGCGACAGGATTTTGCGAGCCGGAAAGGCTCCGGCCTTCTGCTGCGGTTGGAGTTGTGTGCCAAGTCTCGGGTCACAGACGGAGTCTTTTTGCTAAAAAGGACGGGTTACTCGGACGACCCTCTCACGCCCTCCCCGGCGACCGAGCCACACGGACTCAGCCTACGCGAACTATCTCTTAGACGACCCGGATGTCAAGGAAGATTCAAGATTATTTTGATACCCCCAGCGCGGCCCCTGAGGACCGCAACCGAACGCGGACCAGCCACGAAGTCCCGAAACGTAGGTGATTACTCGGAAGGCTTCCGCGGAAGCAACGAACGTACGCTGTTATTAACGCAGATTACGGACCTGGAATTCTGACTTCGGACTTTAGGCCTGATATCTGGAATTCAGGGCTGCCGGCGTTCCGTGTGGGCTGACTGCAGACTACACATTGGTGACGGAGTCGCACGCGCGGCGCGCCCTATCAGCCCGGAAGGACAATGCCTGACACGTCGTACGTCACCGCTCCGCCGACCAAGGGTGAAATGACGAAGGACGACACGACGAACTCCTCTGCCCTAACCTCAACCTCTACCTTTTCCTTCACCTCTACCTGCCGCCTCGGCTATGTCCGTAGAACGGCTCGGTCAACTGCCCACGAGGCTGCTGCAAGGGTAGCACTCGGCGAGCATCGGCTGCTGGAGGTTCAGGCACGTATCGTCGTAAGTGCCTGGGCTACTACCTGCTTCGATCAGCTTGCAGCCGGAAAGAACCCGTTCCTCTGCTCTTGTCCTGACAAAAATCCTCAGTTTGGGCGTGCTCCATTGCTTCTTGACGGTATCAGTCATGGAATTCTTCTCCTTGGTCTGACCAGATGTCACAATCCACTCCTCCCCGTTGCTAGTCGCGACACCGGCGGCGGAGGGACCACAATTCGCACGACCTTCGACTGGTCTAATCTCACCATTGGATATTACACGCCCGAGGACGGTTGTCAAATGGTTTCGGGAGCCCCGAACCCGACATGTAACCGCAGATGTCGCAGATGGCTCGGACGAGGGACGAAGAACCTTGAACCAAGAACGCGGAGAGGACATCCACCGATTACACAGATTACACAGATTGTGGTTCAGGATGCCGGAGCAGAAAAGGACCATCCACAGATTACACAGATTACGCAGATTGCCCGGAGAGGGCAGTGGCGGACAGCGAACAAAGCAGAAGTCAGATAGCAGAAACCAGAATGCAGAACTGTGGACACGGAGGGGACAACCGCAGATTACGCAGATGTCGCAGATGGCTCGGACGAGGGACGAAGAACCTTAAACCAAGAACGCGGAGAGGACCATCCGGGACCTTTGCCTTGACCTGAACCTCACGCTCAACCTTAACCTCAACCTTAGCCTCTACCTGCCGTCTCGGCTCGTCCGCGGATCGGCTCGGCGCTAACTACCGAGGGCGGACTCGCATCGTGAAGAGCAAACGGTATTGAAATAGCATGTACTATTACGGTAGAGCGGCCCGGTCAGACTCCCGACCTCGTGCTTGCACAGCCAGAGCACCGTTTCTTCCGTCTTCGTCCTGGCGAAGATCCTCAGTTTGGGCGTGCTCCACTCCTTCTTTTGCAGTCTGGTCATAGCTCTTCCTCCCTAGTTTTGCCCGTTATCACGCTACGTCCTTCCGCTCTTCTGGCCACCGTTCAGACCGTGCATTGTCCCTTGTCATCCGTCCTTGGTCATCTTGCCTCTCCTCCTCGACCTCAGCCTTAACCTCAACCTCTTCCTCTTCCTTCCCCGTGCCCCAGCGCCTTTGCCCTGGCATGCGCGACCCGGCAGAAGTACTCGACCACCGTATCCATCTCGCCGGTTTCAAGATACGAATGTGCCGGGCACCAAAGGCAGAGGTTGATAATCGGGCAGATGCGACAGCGTTCCAGGAACTCCTTCCGACTCGAACGCAGGTCGCGCACTCGGGGAATATGCTCTTTCCAGGCTTCAGCGAGCGTACCGTGACGGAGGTCATAGATCGTATCCGGATGCCAGAGAGACGAGCAGAGACGAAATCGCCCGTCGTAGCTGACAGTGAAGCTGCCGTTGCCCGTCCCGCAATGAAAGAGGTGATTGCAGCCCGCATGCGCCTGCTCGGGCAGGATGAGTTCATTGCACCTTTTTTGCAGGGCCCCTAAACGTTCCTCGTCCGCACGCTCAACCGCCACAATCTCCTCCGGGCTGAGCCGTTCGGCCTTTATCTCCGCGTTGCGGACCGGGTCGCGGTCGAAGCGCAAGTGGAGCAGCGGGTCGAACCGGTAATAGTCCTTGGTCCGGGCGCGGCAGAACCGGGCGATTTCCTCCAGCTCGTGGACATTGGAGCGCAGAGCCATTGCCTTCAGGCGCACTTTGACGCCGCTGGAGAGCAGCCGGTCCAAGCCGCGTACAAAGGCCTGGAACGAACCCGGACGTCGCGTAACCCGCTCGTAGGTGGCTTCGGTTGCTCCGTACATCGTAACCTCGATGTCACGCGGCGGATACTTGCGGAACAGCTCAACGTGTTCCGGCGTGACGAGGCAGGCGTTGGTGAAGACCGAAACGAACAGGCCCATCCGTTTGAGCGCAAGGTACAGCTCGAAGAAGTCCTCGCGCAGCAGCGGCTCGCCGCCGGTCAGCAGGCACCACATCGCTCCCATCGATACCGCCTCCCCGGCGATGCGCTCGATCTCGGCCAGGGAGAGTTCCCGGGCCCGGGCATCCGAATCACCGGCCGGCAGGTTGATGTAGCAGTGGCGGCAGTCGTTGTTGCAGCGGGCGGTGACTTCGAGGTCAAAGGCGATTGGCGCTCGCCGTTTCCTCATCCGGTCCCAGAGTTCGAAGCGAGGAAGCGAATCGATGGAGGAGTAGGTAGAGGTAGAGGTAGAGGTAGAGAAGGAATCGGCCGAGGGACGGAGATGATCGTTTATCTCTGGCCCGGCCTCGACCTTGACCTCAACCTCAACCTCTGCCTCCACCTCTACCTTAGCCTTTCCGCCCGGCTGCGCTTCCTCATTCGCATTAACGTAGTCGCCGGTCATCCTTGTTTCTCCAGTCGTTTCCGCATACCCACGCGACGGCGGCCGGATGGGGTACATTCGCTTGCCAACTGCGGTTCGAGTTCCGCAATGATGTGCATCTCGAAACCGAGTTTGCGGTACAGTTGAATTGCCGGAGAGTTGTCGTTGAACACCAGCAAGTCCAATGTCTGCGCGCCTTCCGCACGCGCTGTCTCGATCACCGCCTGGCTCAACGCTTGCCCGACGCCCAGTCTCTTGCAGAGCGGTCTAACATAGAGACTGAATAGCCAATGGCCGACATACGGGGAATGCTCGGGTGGATGTCGCACCAACTGAACAAAGCCTGCGAGTTGACCGAGACAGCGGGCAACTAGGTTCGTGACATGGGGGTCCCGATGCAATGCATGTGACCGGGCCCCATTCGGGTTAAACCATCGCTGGACCTCCAGCCAGTCGGCATTGGTTGCCTCGCGTATTGTGACGCCGCGCGTGACAAGGCGCCACCCGGTATGACGGTACAACGCAGACCCCTGCATCAGATCCAATCCGGCGCCTGCCATTCGACGGAGTCTTCCCGTTTTGCCTCTCTAGTGAATGACCACGATTCTCACATTCCTAAGGTGTTTGCGCTCAATCGTCCAACCCGCTCCCGCCAATCCACTACCTCCCAGGCGTTCTCTTCGTTCGTGATTAACCCCAGGTAGCGGGCCTGCGCGTGGGCGACCTGGCAGAGATATTCGACCGGCGTGTCGAGCGTGCCATACTCGGCCCAGGACTTGGCCGGGCACTGTTCGCACAAGCCCTTGAGGAAACAGCGAGCACAGCGCACAAGATAGTCGGGGTTCTTGGCTCTCATCTCCCGCAGGCGTGGGAAGAAGTTCGTGAGCGCGTCACGGAGCGAACCGGCCTTGAGGTCGTAGGCCATATCCGGATGACGCAGTGGCATGCACATCTGAGCCCGTCCGTACGCATCAACGCACGTCCCGTGTCCAGCGCCGCAGGAAAACAGCCTGTCTCCGGGAGGTCCCATGAACTTCGAGCAGAATTGGTGCATCTCCTTGAGGTATTCCTCGCGGCGCCGACTGATGATGGCTACGCCCTCCTCGGGCAAAAGCCGCAGCCCGGCAATCTGGCGGTTCTTGAGCGGCGAATCACGACGTCCCCGCAGGTCGAAGAACATTGAATAGCCGGGGGGCTTGTCCATGGCGGGAATCGTCGCGGCCCACGCTTCAAACTCATCCACCTCGCCCCGGTTCGGCGGCAGGAGAGCGCCCTTTACTACAAACGGCACCCGGCGAACAAGCAGCAGGTTCACGCCCCGGCGGAACTCGGCGTACGAGCCCGGCGCCCGACACACGGCCTCGTAGGACTCCGGCTTCATGCCGTAGACCGTGACTTCGACCAACTCTCCGGGCGGAACGCGGGCAAAGAGGTCGGCAAGATGGGGCGTTATCAGCCGGGCGTTGGTGAAAAGCATCACCTTCATGCCCTGTCGCCGGGCGAACAGGTAGAGTTCTTCAAAGTCCTCGCGCAGGAGCGGTTCCCCGCCGGTGAAGCGCACCGACAGACAACCGAGGGTAGCCGCCTCCGTCAGAACGTCCTTCACCTCGTCGGCTGTCATCTCGCGCTGTTGCGCCGCCGAGTCGTCCATCGGCAGGTTGATGCAGCAGTGGATACAGTCATTGTTGCAGCGCTCGGTCAACTCAATGTCGAGCCTGCCGAGCAGCGGTCCGTGCTTCTGCCAGAGCCCGCCTCGACCATTCGCGACCTTCTCGACGTAGGGGGAACAGGAAGGTAGAGGTGGAGGTTGAGGTAGAGATTGAGACTGGGAAGGGATCATCTGCTACCTTCACCTTTACCTTTGCCTTTACCTTTCGTTTCTATGTCCTGGGCCAGTTCCAGAATCTGCCCCACGATCCGGCCGCTCTTGTCGAATTCCATGATGTAGCATGGAACGTCGCGGGCCAAAGCCTCTACTACGGAAAACGTCTTCTGCCACCAGTTGGCCGTCTCCAGCGGGCGGATTACGCAGGCCAGTAGACGCTTAAATGACTCTCTACGGTCTGTCACCGGAACCAAGCGGTTATCCGGAGACTGCTTGATGAACAGGATGGCGCGAAGCGGTGCCGAGGCCGCCGACACCAGCGGCACCTCACCGTGACTCCATGAACCATATACCCGGAAGCTGCCCTGTCCGCCATCCGCTCCGTCTCTGCCTCCACCTTTACCTCCACCTTCCTTCCTGACGATGTTCCGGTCGTCGCACAGAATCTCCGCCCGATCCTGCAAGAGCTTCACAGTGGTTGACTTGCCGGCCTCGGAATGGCCCACAAACAACAGCCCGACACCCGCCTCCGGCGGGGAAGGTCGAATGCCTTGGCGTGCATCCGTGTTGTCTAAGTAATCTGTGGAAGGCCCTTCCGGACCTTGGCGATCTTGGCGTACTTGGCGGTTCGTTCTCTGAGAGACCCCTCCACCGGCGTCGGGGTGACACGCAGAAATGGGTTCAGGGGTTCTGGGGTTCAATGGTTCAGGCACGCAGGGATCTGTGCCATCTGTGTAATCTGCGGATGTCAGTAATGATGGTCTGACTATCGCGCCGGCCGAATGCAGGAAACAGGCCTGGCGGTCGGCAAGAAGCTGGGCCAGGAGAATCTGGTCGGAGGGAAACAGCGTAAGGGAGTGGAGATCGCCCTTCCGGAAGACCGCGTCGTCCGGACGATAGAACTCGCCGCGCGAGTAGTCGTCGTTGAAGATGACCACTTGGTGCAATTCGTGGTCGTCCGGGTCGGGCGAGATGCTGAGGTAGACCCACGACCGCCCCTTGCGAAATATCGCCCACGGCGGTTTGCGGTAGACCTGACGCCCGAGTTCGCTTAGCTTAATGTCCGGCATCTGGAAATGATGGCGAATGGTCACCGTGTCCGGACCCGGACCGTCTTTCTGGAACTCACGGAACTTCGGATGGAACGTCTGGTCGGTAAATGGCAGGTCCGACTCAATCTGGAGTGTGATGCCGGCAATCTCGAAGTAGCGACGATGGTCGTGTTGCCACTGCTCTTTGAAACTCCGGTTCTCCCGCGCCACTTCGCACAGGTACTCCACCTTTGCCCCGTACCGGCCATGCTCCAGAAAGCCGTATACGCCGCACCAGCGGCAGTCCGTCCGGTGCTCGCACGAACCACAGTTCTTCAGGTATTCCTCGCCGCCCCGCACCTTGTCGGCCAGGCCGGGGATGAACTCGTCCCAGGCAGTACGGAATGTCCCCTCTCGCAGGTCAAAGCACAGAGCCGGGTCCTTGATGAAGGAACAGAACGTCATCCTGCCGTAGGGGTCAACGTGAAAATCCCGGCGAGAGGCGATGCAACCGGCGAACAGACGGTCATCGCCATCAGCGGGGACTGTCCCCGCACGGGGACTGTCCCCAAGGCCTTCGGTTGAGTGCGTGGATTCCTCGTATGCAAGGTCAGGCTGGTCGAGGACGATGACGTCTTTCGGGTCCAGACGCTGGCGGCAAATCTCAGCATTGCGTTGAGTTGAACCGCACGCAGAGAGATACAGCCACGCCGCACCCACTCGGTAGTGCGGGCTGAACGACTTCGCCAGCTTGACCATCTCCCCGAACTGCCCGTAGTTGTCGTGCATCGGGACAAGCTGCACTGTGAAACCGGCCCCTGCCTCCCGAAGATAGGCGAACCCCCGCATCAGGGCATCGAACGAACCGGGGTTGCGGGTGATGTGGTCGTGCACTTCGGCGGTAGCACCGTAGAGCGCGACCATCTTGGACCCCTTGCGTGTCAGCAGGCGGGCGATTTCGGGCGTGATGAGCGTGCCATTAGTATTGAGGCCGTAGCTGCGGGCCTTGCGCGTAAGATAGTCCAATACCTCCGGGAAATCCGGCCGCAGCATCGGCTCGCCACCCGAAATCGACCACTCACGGCAGCCCATTGCCCGGGCTTCGTCGGCAATGCGCCGAATCTCATCAATGCTCAACTCCTGCTTCAGTTCCTCGGCGGTCACCGGAAGGCGCAACCAGCAATGACGGCAGTTGTTGTTACATCGGTAGGTCAGGTCAATGCTCCCCTTCAAGGGGAGTCGCGGAAGCGTGCCACCCAGAACCAGCTCGGCGAATCCGGCGGTCGGGTTAGTTGTTTTCATGCGGCCGCTTCCTCAAGAAACGTGTCAGCGCGGCAGTCCGCCACAGAATCGGAAGGAGCAATCCGACCCGGGAAAGGCCGGCGATGGCATAGCGCTCCGGACCGAGTCCGAGCCAGACGCGTTTCCGGCCGCGCTCGATCCGGACCACTCGCCCGAGGACATCGTCCAAGGAGACCATGTCGGCGAACGTTCCCGGCAGATTGTCGCCCTGTATCAGGAAACTGGAGTCGTGCCGACCGATGATACGGTGCACGACCAGTCTCTGGTTCAAGGGGGATATGAAAGCTACGACGTGGCCGATGCCGGAAGCTCTCAACTCCGGCATGTCTCCATGATGGAGCGGAATGCGGGCAAGATCGTGTTGGTTTCGGTGTGAATGCAGCACCGGCGCAACCGTGATAACGTCACCATCCTTGATGAACGGGGACATGCTCCAACCTCTCGCACAGAACCGGAATGACCGGCCTCGGGCCAGAACGGCCCGCATTAGACCAACGAGCGCAGGCCCGGAGAGACGGAACTCGCTCCCTCTGCGGTGCCTGAGACTCGGGACCTCCGGCCAGTCAGGCGCCCGGTTTGACAACCAGCATCTTCCTCCGGACCAGCTCTCCAACCAGCCCGATCACGTCCCGCTCAATCTCATCCGGCGGGGCGCTGTACTCCGCGGCAAGGGCCTTCGCTACTTCGGCGAGCGTAGCCGTACCATCCAGCTTGCCCCAGATGTCCTTGCCGGTGTCATTCAGGGAAAAGAGCTCGTCTTCCATGTCGCCGATTCCGGCGACCAAGGGCACGATTATCAGCTCGCCTTCAATATCCCGAGCCACAATGTCATCCGACGGAACGTATATCTGGTTCAATTCGATATCAGTATCCACGCCTTCTCCTCCAGGATATCCTGCTCATGTCACCCGTTGCTCTCCCCACAATGGAGGTAGAGTGTCAAGCTCGCTGTTGACCGCAGCGTCCGACCGTCAATTATCCCTTCCTGCTCTGCCGCCGGACTAAGTACCGGTCGGTCAGGAACGGTCGCACCGGAAGGCACGGCGGATTATACCAGAGGAGGGCCATTCAGGCAAACGGAAACGTCGACTCATTTCAAAGCTCGTTCAAAACCCCGCTTGAAAGCAGCCCGGGGGCAGTCCCTCCTCCATCCATGGGGTGGACGGGAGAATTGTAGTTCCGGCTGTGCTGAACCGCTACATATGGATTATCGAGAACCGATGCTGGCGCGTCAGGAATTGCTTATCGCGCCCCGGAATTACTGGTCCCCGAAATCATCCGGGGGATTGCGCCGGAGGTAACCTCGTCCGCTAACCCCGAGGCAACCGGCGGAGGAACCCGCGGAGTAACGCCCGGACTAACCTCGGGGCTTGCTCGACCGGTTAGCTCCCCGGCTACAAGGGGAGTCCATCCGCAGGCTGGTCCGGAGATTGCCCCGGAGATAACGTGCGGGACAACGACCGAATTTGCCCCGAGGGCGACGCCGGAGACAACGACGGAAGCAACCTCGCGAGCAACCGGCGGGGTAATCCCCGGGGATATCCCCCAGGTGGGGGTGTCGATTTCGCGCCAGTCGCCTAACGTCTTACGCCGGAAGAACATGAGACCAAAAGTCATTTCGGACGAGTGATAAGAATCTGTCTCATACGGAACTCACGGCCTGGATTGGCCGCTACCTCCAAGTGCGCGGTTCAGCCAAGAGACAGGGAGGGACAGAGAGTCGCGCTACTCGATAATGACCTTGGTCGTCCTGGTGTCGGTTTCGCCTTTGACCTTCACGAAGTACACGCCGCGCGCGAGACCACTCGCATCCAGCCTCGCTGTGTTCGGACCCTTCTTGAACCCGCTCGTCGGCACCCGCGCGGCCAGCCTGCCGCTTGCGTCGTACAGCTTGATGGTGACGCTGCATTCCCTCATCAGGGTGTAGTTCACTTGTGCTGTGCCGCGGATTAGGTTAGGGTGGACCTTCACCGTGTCCACGACAGTACGGGGGCCAGACGCGCCCCTACCGTCGGTCGGGGCGCAATTGATGCCGGCTACTTCGTCAATGAGCCAGCCGTAGTAGGAGTTGTTCGACCCGTCGGAAGCGAACCGCCAGCGGACCAGGAAGTTGTCGTTCTGGCTCACGTCCTGGATAGTGAAGACCGATTGGTTCCAGCCGGACGTACCGGACCAACCTGATTGTCCAAGAGCGGAGACGGTGCCGCCATACCCCACGCCGGCAACGGGCGTGGGCAAGCTCCAGTTGGTGCTGTCCGTCGAGTACGCGAAGTTGCCGCCGTCCACTGAGGGCTCGGTGCTGAAGCAGTGCTGGAACGCAATCGCCGGGTTGTTCTGCGATGCCTTATACCAGGGCGAGGTCAGCGTGTCGCTCTCGCTGTTGCCGTAGAACCCGCTCAGCCGGTTGCCCCAGACGGTATCATCCATGGGCGGCAGAACCCACGGGCTCTGAGGTTTGCCCCGTGTCCACGTACCGGTTGGGCCGGGGACGAGGCCGCCGTCGGTCAGGTCAAAGAAGTCGATGAAGGTACAGCCCTGGAAATACGCGGTCCGCGCGTCATTGCCCGAGGTCAGGTCCCCGGCCAGCATCGTCGAGCACTTGGCGGTGAACACACCGTAGTCGAGAGTCAGGGAATCAAACTCGATCGCGCACGTCGCACCCGGAGCCAGCGACTGCACGGTCTTCGTGCTCGTGTAGCTTCCCGGACTCATTGTGAACCGGACGTTGAACGGACCTTGGGATACGGACCCGAAGTTCTTGATCGTCACCAAGGGCGGAATCTTCCAGCTCGGCATGAGGAAGGATGCGACCGGGCGCAACACGCTGTCGGCGCCGACGTCAGGCGGGATACGGTACATCGGGTACACCAGCAGGTTGCCGGCAAAGGGCGTACCCATACCCTCGTTGTTGGTGATTGCGGCATCGGATTCCAGCGGCTGGACACAGACGAAGTTCTCGCCGGGAATCAGCGAGTCCGTACCCCAGTTGTAGGTCCACGTAATGGAGACGGACCCGGCGCCGGAGGTGACGGTCGCCCAGTTCCAGGCAGTTTGGGTCGTGTTCACCCGGTTGCCGACCCCCATCATCACATTCCCATACGGGGTCGAGCTATTGGACCCGGTGCCGGTGAGGGCCGGGCGGGCGACCGCCGTCCAAGTGCCCGGCGACGGGTCAAATGCCGCGCGCACCTTCGTGTCATTGTCCGGCGCAACGGAGATCACCGTGACGTTGGCGCTGCCGTAGTTGGCGACGTAGATCTTGTTCGTGACCGGGTTCGCCACCGCCGCGCCGGGATTGGTGCCTGCTGCGACCGTGGTCGTGCTGTTTGTGGCCCCGTCTATCACCGTCACATTGCTGCTCCCGACATTCGGCACGTACATCGTGTTGGTAACAGGGTTCACCACGACCGGGGCGGGAACGGCGCCTACCGTCACGGTCGCGAGGACCGTGCTGTTCGCGCCGCTAATCACCGAGACGCTGGCGCTGCCGTTGTTGGCAACGTATATCCTGTTCGTGACCGGGTTCACAGTCACCGCCCAAGGATGGGTTCCCACCGTAACCGTGGTCGTGCCGTTTGTGGCCCCGTCTATCACTGTGACGGTGTTGTCATACGAATTGGCGACGTATATCCGGTTCGTGACCGGGTTCACCGCGACATCGTAGGGCAGGTTTCCCACCGCAACCGTGGCCGTAGCGTTCGTCGCCCCGTCTACCACTGTCACGCTGCTGCTGTAGTAGTTCGCGACGTATATCTTGTTCGTAACAGGATTGACTGCAGCCGCCCAGGGACTGGTTTCCGTCGCAATGGTAGTCGTGCCGTTCGTCGCACCGTCGATGACCGTCATGTTGTTGCTCTTGTAGTTGGCGACATATATCTTGTTGGTAACCGGGTTCACCGCAACCGCACAGGCAGAGTCTCCTGCCGCAACCGTGACGGGGTCCTTCGTCACCCCGTCGACCACTGTCACGCTGTTGCCTTCGCAGTTGGCAACGTATATTTTGTTCGTGACTGGATTCACTGCGACCGCGACTGGAGCGTCTCCCGTCGCGACCGTGCTGGTGTTGTTCTCGCCGTCTATCACCGTCAAGTTGTCGCCACCGTTGTTCACGACGTAGGTCTCGTTCGTGACCGGATTGGCCGCCACGGCACATGGAGCCGCGCCTGCCGCAACGGTATCGAGTCCGTTGGTCGAGCCGTCAATCACCGTCACGTCTGCGCCGTTGTGGTTCGTCGAGTAGATCTTATTCGTCACCGGGTTCACGGCCACGGCATACGGACCGGCGCCCACCTTCAGCCTAGCAGTACCGTTCGTGGCCCCATCTATCACTGTCACGCTGTCGCTGTTCCAGTCGGTTACGTAGATCTTGTTCGTGATTGGGTTCGCGGCTATGGTACGGGGATTGGTGCCCGCCGCCACCGTAGCATCCACTGTGCTGGTCGCGCCGTCGATCACGGTCACGGTGTTGCTGGCGTAGTTCGCAACGTAGATCTTGTTCGTCACAGGGTTCACCGCCACGCCACGGGGCTGGGTGCCCACGTTCACCGGATACGTCGTTCCAGAATCTGGAACAATCACGGTCACGTTGGCGCTGCCGTAGTTGACCACGTAGATTCTGTTAGTGACCGGGTTCACGGCCACAGCAACGGGTTGGTCTCCGACTCCCAGAGTTGTTGTTCCGTTGGTGAGCCCATCGATTACCGTCACGCTGGCGTTCCCAGAGTCCGCGACGTAGATCTTGTTGGTGACAGGGTTCACCGCCACGGCAAAAGGATGGCTACCCGCATCAACCGTATTCGTCTTGCTGGAATCTGGGACAATCACAGTCACGTTGCTGCTACCGGAGTTGGCGACGTAGATCTTATTGGTGACTGGGTTCACCGCCACCGCGCGAGGATGGGTGCGCGCCGACACCGTGGTCGCGCTGTTCGTGAAGCCGTCAATCACGGTGACGTTGTTGTCGGCCCAGTTCGCGATGTAGATCTTGTTGGTGACCGGGTTCACCGCCACCGCGCGGGGGTTTCCGCCCACGCCTACCCTTACGGGAGAGTTAGTCGCCCCGTCAATCACGGTTACGCTGTTGTCGGCGTAGTTCGCAACGTATATCCTATTCGTCACCGGATTCACTGCCACTGCGATGGGTTGGCTTTGCGCCGTCACGGTCTTGGTCACCCAATCGGCCTGCCCGACGCTCGTCAGAATGACCAGCATCAACGCTGCTAGCGCACATCGCCTCATCGCTTGCTCCTTTCCGGCCCCACGCGAGCAGCCGGCAGTGCCAGTACCTTGTACAGCATTTGCTTACCTCCCTGGTCAGTCACCCGGTTTGACAACCGGTACGTTACTCCGAACTAACTCTTCGATCAACTCAATCACGTCGCGAGACGCCGCACATCGCAAGCCACAACGTTATCCGATGGAACGTATACATAGTTCAGTCCGGCGTCGGTTTCCGCATTTCCCCCTGGGGGCATCTTGTCCATACTACACGGTGATTCTCCGCAATGCCAACGGAATGTCAAGGACGCGCGTTAATGACGCCCCAAGAACAGAGATGGACTTCTTCTCCGGCCCTTCGTGTTCCTGGTGATCTCGGCAGTTGTCTCTCCGCCCTTCGCCATTTCCCCTCTCCCCTGTCACTTGTACATTTCCCTCTATCCACTTCGGTCTCCCCACTTGTCCATTTCCCCTTTCCACTTTGCCCTTGACTTCCTCGTTTCTCGTCCTATGCTCATCTCAGGTTATGCTCAATTCAGGGCACGACGGGCACAAAGCAATGGCCGCGGAGACCGGCGAGGAGCCGGTACTCCGCACCAAGGAGGCAGCATGTTCGGCATGTTCGGCATGTCCGGCGTCCATGCAGGTCTAATCCAACTACTTGTGGTTTTGGTGGGAGCCACCCTCATCTCGGCCGCAGTCCAGGGATTCAAAGCCGAGTGGCATGCCTTGTTCAAGAGGCCACTCGGAGGCGTGACGGCACGCATTCTGATCTACGGGGTATCTGCGCTATTCCAGGCGTACAACGGATTCGTTCACCGGGGGATGCCGAGGTGGGAAATTGTCGTTCTGGCGCTCTTGACCGCCTTCTGCGCGACCGGCTTCTACCATTTCGCGAAGAAGAGGTAGGTCGCGGCGCAGCGCCGCGAGTGACCAGTTACCAGTTTGCAGTTGGCAGTAACGGATGGTGCCCCAGCGCACAAGTGCTCAAGGGACGAGGGGCGCGCCGCGAGGACGCGGAAATCACAAACCCCAAGCACCAAACCCCAAACCTCAATGTCTCAACGACCCAAACCTTGAACCCGAACTCAGAAACCAGAACCTGTGTATTCTGCGGGCAGTCCGCGCGCTGGGCGCGGGTTGCCAGGAATCTATATGTAGTGGCTGGCGGCGGGTGGTAACACAATTTCCCCGTAGGGGGTACGGACTGGAGACCGCCCTGGGGGTTGCTTTCGAACAAGCTCTTAAACGAGCTTTGAAATGTGCTTTGAACCGAGCTTTTGATTAAGCTTTTCCGCGAGCTTTGAACTAAGCTTTGAAAGAAGCTGTTTCGCGAGCTTTGAACTGAGCTTTACGAAAAGCTTTGAAGTGAGCTTTTGATCGAGCTTTGAAAAGTGCTTTGAAATGAGCTTTCAAAGGAGCTTTTGAACGAGCTTTCAAGTGAGCTTTCGGACGAGCTTTGCGGTGAGCTTTCTTCGCAGCTTTGAGGAATGCTTTGCAGCTCCCGAGTGACCCAGACAAGAGAGACCCTCTCACTTCGTTCAGGGCGGCTCAGCGCCGGTTTTCAGGTGCCGGTTACCAGTTGCGGACTCCGCCTCAGCACTTTGCCATTTCCCCTTTCTCCTTCGACCCTGGAGTTCTTGGCGGTTCAATCGCTACGTGCGACGCCGACTGGCTCCGGACTTCAGCCCGCCTGGGACGCGACCGCGTCCCACACGCGTAGGAAGTTGAGGCCGGAAATCTTCGCGACGTCGGATTCGACGAACCCGCGCTTGCGCAGGCCTGCGCCAATCGCGCCCATCTTCGTTGCATCTTCAAGCCCGGGCAGCGCGCCGGCGAACCCGTCGAAGTCCGACCCCAGCCCGGCGTGGTCCGGCCCGACGAGCTGGCAGATGTGGTCGATGCAATCGAGCACGTCCTCGACTGTAGCCTTGTCTTCCGGCTCGCGCAGGAAGTAAGGCAGAAACACGACGCCAACAACGCCGTTATTAGCGGCAATCGCCCGAATCTGCTCGTCGGTCAGGTTGCGGTCGAAGTCGCGCCGCGCCCGGACGCCGGAATGGGATGCGATAACCGGTGACAGGCTCGCCTCGAGGATGTCGAACACGGTCTTGTCCGCGCTGTGGGAGACGTCGATAATCATTCCAAGTTCGTTCATCCGGCGCACCGCCTGCCGGCCCAGCGCCGACAGCCCGTTGTGCGACTTGTCCTCGTCCCCGCTCGAGTCTCCGAGCTCGTTGGAGTTGCACCACATGACCGTCAGCACGCGCACCCCGCGCGTGAAGAACCGGTCGAGGTTCTCAAGCCTCCCCTCCAGCGCGTGCCCACCTTCGACCCCAAGCACCGCCGCGATTCGGCCCGAGGCCACAGCCTGCCGGAATTCGTCCGGGGTCCGCGCCGGCGCGACGCTCTCCGCGCACCGACCACAGACCTCGTCGAACGTGTCCGCTCCCTTGAGCGCGAAGTCGCAGTACTCGCCCGGCTCGAGCTCGGTCGGACTGACCCAAACGGCAAAGACCTGTCCGTTGATGCCGCCGTCTTTCATCCGGGGGAAGTCGAGGTGCCCCTTGTCCGACCTCTGCGTGATGTCCTTGCGCCCGAGGATGTGTTCGTACAGCGCGTCGGTGTGGAGGTCAACCAGAAGAGGACGCGGGGAATCGAAAGTCGGGATAGGGGAAAAGGAATGCGCGTCCGGCATCAGCTACTCGCCCGACGTGTTCTCATGGCGCTCTCTGTCGCCGGTCGGGTGCCGGGTGTCGTGGTGGACCGCGAAGCCGTTCTCGTTACCGGGGATCAGTAGCGCCTGAAGTAATCCATCAGGCTCGACGACGAGAGCACGCCGGTCGCGAGCAGAACCACCCAGACGCCTGCGGCAATGATCGACACGGCAAATGAAATGATTATCATGATGCCGGAGATGGTGAAGTAGGTCTTCAGTTGGCCGATCATGCCTTCGAGCGAGGCGAAATCGCCTTTGTCGGCGTATTCACGGGCCCGCGACCCGGCCTTGGTCAGAACCACGCCCATCCAGATTGGGAGCCAGGCAATAACCAGGCCAACAATCGAGAGGGCTTGCAGGCAGCCGCCGATGATGGTCATGATGCCCATGAACTTGATCCAGCCGGTCATACCCCTGGCATTCCTGCGGGCCTGGGTGTCGGGAGCGGTCGTAGCTACACTGGCTTCCATGTAATCTCCTTTGCGTTTGTGTCTATACGCTAAGGGCTTGCGCCGAAAAGTCAAGGCCGACGCGCCAGGGACGCGAGCCAAGGCACTCCGGCCGCGCCTGCAACTGAGACCTGTGGCTTAATGCTCACCCGCCGGGTTTGCACGACCGACGCGCCGCGGCTAGACTGAACCGTGCCTGATTCAACCCGTTTTCTGAAGCCCGAGGTCGTCGCCAAGCTGAAGGGCATCGACCTGAAGGCGCGGCTGGTGGTCGAGGGCTTCCTCGCCGGGCTGCACCGCTCGCCGTACAAGGGCTTCTCGGTCGAGTTCACCGAACACCGGGCCTATATGCCCGGTGACGAACCGAAGCGGATTGACTGGAAAGTCTATGCCAAAACGGACAGGTTCGTCGTCCGTGAGTACGAAGAAGAAACCAACCTGCGCGCGTACCTTGTGCTCGATGCTTCCGGCTCCATGTCCTACGCAACCGGCAAGGTTTCGAAGCTCGAGTACGCGAGCATGCTGGCCGCGAGCCTCGCCTACCTGCTGCTGCACCAGAAGGACTCAGCCGGCCTCATCACCTTCTCGGACAAGATAAACACCTACGTGCCGCCGCGCAGCACCCCAGCCCACTTGAACGCGCTCCTGCACCAGCTCTCAATCACCAAGCCCGGTGGCGACACGAATATCGCCGGCACGTTCCATCAACTGGCCGAGCGGGTGAAGCGGCGCGGCCTCGTCATCATCATGTCGGACTTGTGGGACGAACCCGCGGCCGTGCTGACCGCGCTCCGTCACTTCCGGCACAAGAAGCACGAGGTTCTTGTCTTCCACATCCAAGACCCGAACGAGCGCGAGTTCGCATTCCGCACCCCGGTCGTGCTCAAGGACATGGAGACCGGCCAGGAGTTGACCGTTGACCCGCGCGTTCTCCGCGAGCAATATCAGCAGGACTTCGACAAGTTCTTCGCGACATACGAACGTGGCTGCCGCGAGGCCGCGATTGACTATCACCGTGTGACAACCGACACGCCGTTCGACCGCGCGCTCTTTTCATATCTGGAACGGCGGAGCAGGATGAGATGATGAGGACAAGCCCGAAGTTCGAAGCTCGAATGACGATTCAAGTCCGAATGACCCAAGTTCGAACTACCGACCGCGACCCCGCGCTCGGGATTAGGTCATTCGTGCTTCTCTCATTGATTCGTCATTTGGACTTCGGAATTCGGACTTCGCCGCGGAGGCATTAGTGGGATTCCTCGCCCCGTCGCTTCTCCCCTTTGCTGCCCTCGCCGCGATCCCGATTGCCATCCACATCCTTAGCCGGCTCCGGCTCAAGCGCGCCGAGTTCCCCTCGCTGCTGCTGCTTACAACCGCCCGGCGCGAGCGGTTCTCATGGCTCCGGCTCAAGGAGTTGCTGCTGCTCATCTTTCGAACGCTTGCCCTGCTCGCGCTGCTGCTTGCGCTGGCCCGACCTTTTGTCCGGCACCGCCTGCCCGGACTCGGCGGGGCAAACGACTTGGTTGTAGTGCTCGACGACTCGTACAGCATGTCGAGGCCGTCGCAGTGGCAGCGAACACTCGCCACCGGCCGCGGCCTGCTTCAATCTCTCGGCCCAGGTCGTCGGGCCGCGCTGCTTGTGACGAGTCAGGCCGGTCTGTCCGCCTCCTCCCTCCTCTCTCCTCCCTCCTCTCTGCTCCCGTTGCTCGATTCTCTCAAGCCATCATTCACCGGTGCGTTGTTGGAACCGGCGCTGAAGCGCGCGGTCGAACTGGCGAAGCCGGCACATGCTGAAGTCGCGGTCGTTACCGACCTGCAGGCTCGGGCGATGCCGTCAGATTGGCAGCCCCCGGCTGACGTACCGGTCACGCTCGTCAGTATTGCCGCGCCGGATGGCGGGAACACGGGTGTTGCGCGGCTCTACACCGAAGACCGCTTCCCGGTCGCGGGCCGGGCAACACACATCAAAGCAGACTTCACAAACTACGGCTCGCACCCGGCAACACGCACTGCGGTCCTGACCCTCGACGACCATCGGGAGGAGCAGGCCGTGGCCATCAAGCCGCATGCAACTGCGACCGTAACCTTTGAGGTCGCGTTCGCCGACTCCGGATATCACGTTGCCGAGGTCGAACTCCGCAGTGATTCGCTCGAACCCGACAACACACGCTGGCTCGCGGTCTATCAGCCGCGGCGACTCTCCGTACTCGTGGTGGAGTCGCCAGCCGCGCCCGCCCGGTACCTGGCCGACGCGCTGGGCGCAGACTCGTCTTCGGTCTTCAGCCTGACCACCGTCCCTGCGGCCGAGTTCGGTCGCTATGACCCGCGCCGGTTCGCCACGGTTATCATCACTGACGCGGCGGCGCTCAGCCGTTCGGACTGGACCCGGCTCGGGTTCTTCCTCCAGTCCGGCGGCTCGGCCCTGGTCATGTTCGGCACGCCGCCATCCGACTCATCGCTGCTCGGCGGCCGCATCCGGTTCCGCGAGTTGGCCCGGCCGACCGGGTTCGTTTCGGTCACGTCGGTTGATACAACCCACCCGGTGCTGGAAATCCTGAAGACTGCCGACCTGTCGGCCGCGCGGTTCTTTGTCCACGCGCGGTTGGACCCGGCCTCGGGCCGGGTACTCGCCCGCCTTTCCGACGGCGAGCCGCTGATGCTTGAGTCTGAAGACGGCCGGCTCATCACCTGGGCGTTCACCGCCGAGCCCGAGTTCACCGACCTCGTGTTCAAGGCCGCATTCGTGCCCCTGATCCACCGAACCCTGCTCTACCTTGCCAGCGCGCCACTGCGTTCAGAATACCTGGTTGGAGATACGATTCACGCGCCGGTTTCGGGTTCCGGCCCGGTCACCGTCTTGACGCCGGGCGGCCGCGTTGTTGAGACACCGGAGCCGGGAACGGGCCGACCCGAGCTGGTGCTCACGCAGACCGGGAGGCCGGGCATCTATCGCGTCGCCGACCGGCCGTACGCGGTCAACGTCCTTGCCGCCGAAGGCGATCTAGCCCAGGCCAGCGCCGACGCACTCAGGAAACAAGGCTACCAGGTCTGGTCCGTCTCCGCCTCTCGCAACTCGCAACTCGCAACTCGCAACTCGTCTGACCTTGCCCCGGCTCTGCTCTGGCTCGCGGCGTTCGCCTTTGCCGCAGAGCTCCTCTTGCTAGCGCTCTAGGAAAAGGAGTTAGCAGTTAGGAGTTAGGGGTTAGAAGTTGTGGACTTGGTCTGTCTTACTAGCTGCTACCTGCTAACTCTGCAGCTAGAGGTAGACGCCGGTGCGAAGGTAGTTCACATAGCGCTGGAAGATAGTGTCATCTTCCAGCAGTGCCACGCGCGCGATGATCACGATGTTGGCCTCGGCGTTGACCTTCAGGCCGTAGGCCTGGTGCCCGGGTTCGCGCACCGTGAACCCGCCGTCGTACGCCTCTTCAGCCTTCTGGTAGCCGCGGCCCGTCACCTGCTCCAGAAACCACGCTAGGTTGTCGGCCACCGCAGGCAGCGCCTGGATTGGGAAGATTCGCTCCCGCATGGGGATCTTGATGACCTCGCCGCCGGTCGCGCGCGCGTCAACGACTTCAGCCCGGTCGGTGTCAACGAACTTGCTCAGCAGACTGAGTGAAGAAGGATCCATACGGCAAGAATCTACTGATTGCCGGGCACTGAGTCAAGGAAGGACGGCCTCGGGGAACGCGAACGGAGGCTCACGAGCAGGACTTCACGACAATGAGCCGTGTCAGAGCGAACAGTCAGTTGGGGATCATTCCGTCCTTCTGCATTCTGATCTCTGTCTTCCGACTTCGCTGATTACGCGCGCGGCTCCTGCCCCATCAGGTGGGCGTAAACCACCGCATTGCCCACCATGTTGGCGATGACCGAGAATTCGTCGGGCTTGTGGGCCCGGCCTTCGTTGCGGCCCCAGACCACGGCCGGAATCCCGCGCCGGCGAAACAGCGCCGCGACCGTGCCGCCGCCGATTCCCTGCGTAAACGGCTCTGCGCCGTACACCTCCCTGACCGCCTTCGCCAGCATCCGGACAACCGGCGCATCTGGCGACGTCGGCGGCGCCGCCTGAGCCATCTGGACCGTCTCGACTCTCACCTCGACCTTGGACTCGGACGCGATCTCGGCGGCAATACGCTTCATGTCCTCAATCAGGCCGGTCAACTCGTACTGCGGCAGCATTCGACAATCGAAGTAGAATACGTCCTCGGCCGGAATCGTGTTGATGTTGGGAACGTTCGCTTCCTTCTTGGTCGGCTCCATGGTTGAGACGGGTGGGGAAAACAGGCGGTCCTCAGCGTTGTACCGCTCGTGTAGTTGCTCGTCGAGCCGCAAGAGCAGGCGTGCGCCGGCCCGGTGCGCGTTGTTGCCGTGGTGAGGAGTGGAGCCGTGCGCCTGGCGCCCGATGGTGGTGAACTTCACCCACGCAATCGACTTCTCCGCCACTTCCAGCAGCGTGCCCGCTTCATTGCCGGCGTCCGGCACGACCACAAGGTCCTCGGGCCGGCACAGGCCGTCGTTCTCAAACAGCCAGCCCACGCCGTAGTCCGACCCATTTTCCTCGTCGGCAACCAGCATCAGGACGACGTCGGTCTGCGGAACAAGCTTGAGGTCGAGCAGCGCTTTCACCGCGAAGCACGAAGCTACCATCTCCTGCTGATTGTCTTCGGTACCCCGGCCGTAGATGCGGCCGTTCTCGACCCGGGCCTGGAACGGGTCGCTCTGCCAGAGATCCCTTGGCCCGGATGGCACAACGTCGACGTGCGTCATCAGCCAGAGGGCGGGCCGTTCCTTCCGGCCTTTCATCCGGGCGGTCAGGCTGGGCCGATAACCGCACGGAGCGCGGCTGTCCGGCGCCCGGTACTCGGCAATCTCGAGACCCCACGACCGCAGGAGCCCGGCAAGGTACTCGACCTTGGCTTTCTCGCCGTCGCCGCCTGATACCGGGCTGATCGCCGGCAGGGCGACCAGCCGGCGCTGCATCTCAATCATCTCCGGCTCAAGCCGGCCAATCCGCTCTTTGATTCTCAGAAGATCGCTGCTATCCCACATCGCCGCTCCTTTGGCTTTGGGCCTTCATCATTCATCTTTCATCGTTCACCGCTCATCACTACGCCGCCACACCCTATAATTCTCGAAAACGTGGAGCGAGTCAAGCCGGGCACTGGTTGACAGATGCCGTCCGGCAACTAACATACAATGATGTCTCAACTACTCGGGTTCCTGACCCGTGATATCTCGCTCAAGGTAGTCGCATTGTTCATCGCCGGATTCTTCTGGGTAATCGCGGTCCTTGACCGGACATACGACGTTCGGGTCATGGTCCCTGTCACGGCGGCCACGTCCGATACCCGGCGGGTCATACCGGACATCGACGTGAAGAACGCAGTTGTGACGCTCGAAGGCAGGGGCCGCGACCTGCTCGGTGTGAGACCGCGGCAGCTCGCGTTCCGGGTGGAAATCCCTGACGGCAAAGTCGGCACCCGGCAACTCCAGCTCTCCCCGGCCGCGCTCAAGCTCCCGCCGGACGTGCGGGTCCGGGCGCTTGACCCGGATAACGTCGAACTGAAGCTCAGCGCCGCTGTCAACCGCATGGTCGGAGTGCAGGTTCCGACCCGGGGCCAGCCCGCCAGCGGCACCGCGCTGTCGGTGAACGAGCCGCCGGCCCAGGTGAGGTTGTCCGGCACTGATGAAGACGTGAAGCTCGCGGCGGCGGTCACGACCGAGACTCTCGACCTTGCAACTGTCACCGAGCCGGGCCACCGCCGCCTGAAGGTCATCCCGCCCGAGGGCGGCCGGTACACGGTCGAGCCGGAATCGGTTGACGTTGTTATCGCGCTGGAGAAGGAGAGCGCACGGATATTCCTCGGCCTGCCCGTCAAGGTCGTGGCGCCCGACCCCGGGCGCGTTGAAATCGACCCGACCGAGGCGCAGATTGCCGTAGCCGGCCCGGCCTCGCGAATCGGCTCGCTCAAGCAGTCGGACATCACGGCCCAGATTAAGGTCTCCGGCCTGGGGCCGGGCGACTACCAGCTCGCCGCGGAAATCTCGCTGCCGCCGGGCTTCCACTTGGTCAAGTGTGAACCCCAGCTCTTCGATGTCACAGTCAAGTAGGCGTCAGACCCACACGACCACTTGACCACTAGACCACTGGACCACGATTCCTCTTTCTGCCTCGGCATCGAAAGCTCGTGTGACGAGACCGCGGCCAGTGTCGTCGCCGACCGGGCAACCGTCCGTTCAAGCATCGTGTCGTCGCAACTGGTGCACGCCGAGTACGGCGGCGTAGTTCCCGAACTCGCGGCCCGCGCCCACATGAAGGCAATCGTCCCAGTCACCGAAGCCGCGCTCGCGGCCGCGGACGTTGCGTGGTCCGACCTGTCGCTCATCGCCGTCACGAACACACCGGGGCTGATGGGTGCGTTGCTTGTCGGCCTGCCGTTTGCAAAAGCGCTGAGCTACAGCCTGGGCATCCCGTTTGTCGGGGTCAATCATCTTGAAGGCCATCTCTTCGCGCTCCGCCTCGAACACCCGGAACTGGCGCCGCCGTTTCTGGCCGCGATACTCTCGGGTGGCCACACCGAGTTGCTGGTGGTCGAGGACTGGTGCCGGTACCGGCTGCTGGGCTCCACCGTCGACGACGCCTGCGGCGAAGCGTTCGACAAGGTGGCGAAGCTGCTCGGTCTGCCCTACCCGGGTGGCGCCGAGATTGAGAAGCTCAGCCGCGAGGGTCGCGAGAGCATCGACTTTCCGATTCCCGACCCGGGCGGGCTCGACTTCAGTTTCTCCGGGCTGAAGACCGCGGTACTCTATCACCGACGCGACAACCCCGAGACCCCGCGCGCCGACGTCGCCGCATCGTTCCAGCGGGCCGCGGTCGCGGCCGTCATCAATCGCATCGAGCAGGCGGTGCGCAAGACCGGGTTCCGGGTTGTCGGCGTGTCCGGCGGTGTCGCGGCCAACGGCTATCTTCGCGAGCGCCTTGCCGACCTGGCAGGGCGCCACGAATTCAACCTGCTCATCCCGCGACCCGCTTGGTGCACCGACAATGCGGCAATGATTGCCGCGGCCGGCTTGGAACGGTTTGCCCGGTTCGGTCCTTCGCCGCTCGACCTGCCTGCTGCGGCCCGCACGGCACTCAGCTAGCCGCGTCCCGGTTTGACCGACGACGGTTTCGCCACTACAATCCCCGACGAGATGAAGCTGTACAATACCCTGACGCGCCACAAGGACGAGTTCGTGCCGGTCGAACCGGGCAAGGTCGGCATCTACACCTGCGGCCCGACCGTCTACATGTTCGCCCACATCGGCAACTTCCGAGCGTACATCTTCTCCGACACGCTCCGCCGAGTCATGGACTACTCAGGCTACCAGGTGAAGCACGTCATGAACGTCACCGACGTGGGTCACCTCACGAGCGACGAAGATACGGGCGAGGACAAGCTCGAAAAAGGCGCGCGGCAGGAAGGCAAGACACCGCAGGAAATCGCCCGGTTCTACGAGAAGGTCTTCTTCGATGATGCGGCCCGGCTCAACATCCTCACGCCCCACATCGTCTGCCGCGCGACCGACCACATACCGGACATGATTGAGTTGGTCCGGCGCATCGAGGCAAACGGGTTTGCCTACCGCACCTCGGTCGGTTTGATATTCGACACCGGGAAGTACCCGGAATATGCCGCGCTCTCGCGGTTGAACCTGGCCGAGCAGCAGGCCGGCGCCCGCACCACCGTGGACCCGGAACGTCGCAACCCCTCCGACTTCGCGCTCTGGATTACCAACCAGCCCAAACACCTGATGCAGTGGGATTCGCCATGGGGCCGCGGGTTTCCCGGCTGGCACCTCGAGTGCTCGGCCATGTCCATCAAATACCTAGGCGAGCGGTTCGACATCCATACCGGCGGCATTGACCACGTACCGGTGCACCACACCAACGAACGCACCCAGAACTTCGCCGCCACCGGCAAGGAAGTCGTAGTACGCTGGATGCACAACGCCTTTCTCGTCATCGGCGATGCCCGGATGGGCAAGTCGGAAGGCAACCTGGTTACTATCTCCGAACTGGAGAAGCTGGGGGTAGCGCCGCTCGACTTTCGCTACCTCTGCCACACCGCTCTGTACCGCATGCCGCTCAGCTACACCGCCGAGTCGCTGAAGAGCGCGCGCAACTCCCTGCGCGGGCTGGTCGATTTCGGGCAGAATGCGCAAGCCTGGCCAGCCGGCGACGGCACCTGGCTGGAGCCATGGAAAGCGGAGTTCCGTGAGGCGATAACCGACGACCTGAACATCCCCCAGGCCCTGGCCGTGGTCTGGAATCTCGTTCGGGAGGGCAACCAGCGCCGTGACCGCGCCGCCTGGGATGCCATCCTCGACTTCGACCGCGTGCTCGGGCTGGGACTGGAGCGACTGGTCGGCGAGACACCGGAAATCCCTGACCACGTGGCGGAACTGGTCGCGGCCCGGGAGGCGGCGCGGAAGACGAAGGACTGGGCCGAATCGGACCGGCTGCGCGACCGGATTGCCGAGTTGGGTTTCGCAGTCGAGGACACACCGCAGGGCGCACGCGTCAAGCCACGTCCTTGACTCCAAGGCTGGTTTCCGTATGATTCTCCCAGTTAGAAGAGAGGAGTTAGGAGTTAGGAGACGCCGGCGTCCAATGCACCGACTGCTAACTGCTACCTGCTCACTGCTAACTGACGTTGGGCCCATAGCTCAGGTGGTAGAGCACTGTGCTGATAACGCAGGGGTCGGTAGTTCGAATCTACCTGGGCCCATTTTCCCATGAGTCGCAAGACTATCACCGTCCTCGTTGTCGTCGCGGTCGTCCTGTTTACGGTCATGGCGGGCCTCTTCCTCACCTTCCTCGCTGCCGGCTCCGGGTCCGACTCTTCGAGCCTGAAGGCGTGGAACAAGGGCCTCGGCTACATCGAGATCAAGGGCACCATCGTCGACGCCACCGAGACCGTCCGCCAGCTGAAGTCACTAGAACACAACCTGCTGGTCAAAGGCATCCTGATCCGGGTCAACAGCCCGGGCGGGGTTGTTACTCCTTCGCACGAAATCTACGAAGAAATCCGGCGCATTCGCGATGACGGGACTCCGATTATCGTCTCGATGGGGACGCTTGCCGCGTCCGGCGGCTACTATGTCTCGGCCCCGGCCAGCCTGATTGTCGCCAACCCGCAGACACTCACCGGTTCAATCGGCGTCATCATGGAATTCCCGGTGCTCAAGGGCGTGATGGACAAAATCGGGGTCAAGGTCGAGGTGGTCAAATCCCGCGTACACAAAGACATCGGCTCACCCTTCCGCGACATGACCGACGGGGACCGCGAACTGCTCCAGAGCGTCGTGTCCGACGCCTACGACCAATTTGTCTCGATTGTGAGCACCGAACGGCACATCCCCGAGGACAGCGTCCGCGCCTTCGCCGACGGGCGGATAGTGACCGGCCGGCAGGCCCTGGCCCTCGGGTTGGTTGATACGCTGGGAACCTTCGAAGACGCGAAGCGCATCGCCGCCTCGCTTTGCGGCATCAAAGGCGAACCCCGGCTTGTCCGGCCCAGCCGCCGGCTCAACTCCTGGCTGTGGGACTTGGTTGAGGGAAGTACCGAGGGATTGTTCGGCGGATTCGGATTTCCCCGCCTGCGCTACATCTACTACTGAACGAAGTTAGCGGGTAGCGGTCAGGAGCTAGCAGATTCTCCTAACTCCTAGTTACATACCCGGCGGTCTCGACGCGGTCCTGGTCGCCAGTTCAACGGCCCGGCGCGCACGGCGCAGCATCTTCCTGCCCTCAACCAGCAGTGGTTCGGCCTGCTTGAGGTCGGTCGCCTGCTTCACCTGCCCCAGCTTTTCCCGCGCCTGTGCCAGCAGCCGGTCAGCCTCATCCAGACCCGGGTTCGGCGTCGCGCCTCGCGAAGTCGCCTTCCTCGCCTCGGCGACTCGGACGACGAGCCGGTCGAGCTGTATCTCCGCCTGTGCGGCCCCACTCTTTACCAAATCGAGCGTCACCTTGGGAACGCGCGGCGATTTTGGAAATGTCGAGATTACCACCACGCCGATTATGACAAGAACTCCAACTAACGTCCAAACCAGGAATCTGCTCTTCAAATTGTCCTCCTGTGGATTGCTGCCATGCTGGAAGTAGTATAGAATGGCATCGGGCTTCGTCAAGCGCTGGCTCGGCGCAACTACAGGGCCGGCCCCGGGCTTTCCCAGGGCCGGCCTTAACGGAAATCAGTCGGTTCGGTGCGGCGGGAAGACTGCTACTACCCGCCGGAAGAATCCCCGGTGTCTTCTCTCCCGGTAATCTCCTTGAGCGTCTTCCTGGCGCTAGAGTAGGCCTTCTGGACCTCCAGCACTTTGGCCTGCAGGTCCTTCTGCTCGGTGAGTCCTGCCATTTCCCCCAGGAGCTGTCTGCCCTTGGCGAGATCATCGCTTATCTGCTGCCACTGCTCGGCCGGCGCGCCCGGGAACTCAGCCCTGGCCTCGTCGACCTTCCTCTCGAACTTCTGGAACCGGCTCTCCGTCGTCCGCGTGAACCGTTCCACATTCACGGGTGGCCGATTGTCGGTCTTCGGCTTGCTGATGAGAAAATACGCCGCGACCAAGACCAGTGCGCCGACTATCGTCCAGATGACGATACGGCTCTTGCTGCTTTGTGCCATCGCTCCTCCTTAGTGAGCTTCTTTCGGACTCGAGCCCGGCATCAGGGCCGCAGTCCGGTTTACTACTACCTTTGCCGGAGTCCTCACTCCGGGCTACTGCTTCCACAACACCGCTTGTACTTCTTGCCCGATCCGCACGGGCAAGGATCATTGCGCCCCACCTTCTCGGCGGAACGCCGGGACTGGACTGTCTTCGCCGGCTCAGCCGGACCGCCGGCCGGGGCCGCTGACGCCTCCGGTTTGTAGGCGCGGACCGGCCGCCGGGCCGGCTGCCGCCGCCGTTCTTCCACGCTGCGTACCTGCGCACGAAACAGCATGGTCAGCGCGTCCTTGTACAAGTCTCTCATCATCTCCCGGAACAGATCGAAAGACTCCCGCTTGTATTCAACCAGCGGGTCCTTCTGACCGTAGGCACTGAGACTGATGCCTTCACGCAGAGTGTCCAGCGCGTAGAGATGCTCGCGCCAGCGGCTGTCGATTGCGTACAGGAACACGCTTCGGCAGAGGTCGCCAAACTGCTTATCACCCAACTCCTGACGACGCTCATCATACCGGCGGGAAGCGATGTCTGTCAAGATTTGGCGTAGCGACTCCGGCGTCGCCTCCCGGCGCTCCTCTTCGCCCAACCGGAGATCGGCGAGGAAGGTCATCTGCAATTCGCCCCGCAGCCCGTCCCAGTCCCACTCGTACGGGTACTTCCCGGCGGCGACCGTCTTGTCCACGAAATCATCGATAAGCCCCTTGGCCATGTCGTCATAGACGGCCCGGAGCCGAGCAAGGGCGGAATCCGAAGGCTGGGGTTCGGAGGTTCCGGGGCTCGGGGGTTCAGGCGCCGGACCGGCCCCCGCTTCGGCGTCAGGCGTGATGCGTGATGCGTCGTCGGGCTCCTCGCGCAGCACCGCGTCCCGGATTGCGTAGACCGCCTCCCGCTGCCGGTTCATGACGTCGTCGTACTCCAGCAAGTGCCGCCGGATTTCCCGGTTGCGCTCTTCGACCCGCTTCTGAGCGCCCTCTATCGCCCGCGTGACCAACGCGTGTTCAATCGGCTCGTCGTCTTTGGCCCCGAACTGGTCCATCAGTTTCGCGACCCGCTCAGACCCGAACAGCCGCATCAGGTCATCCTCCAGCGAGAGGAAAAATCGCGACGAACCCGGGTCGCCCTGCCGGCCCGAACGTCCGCGCAACTGGTCGTCAATGCGCCGCGCCTCATGTCGTTCGGTCCCGATAATGTACAGGCCGCAGGGCACGTCCTTGAGGCATCGGCCCGATTCCGCCTCCCAGTACTCGCACTTGCCGCCGCTGTGCTCGACCAGATAGCAGCCCTCGCCCTTGACCACGCCGGGACCGAGCTTGATGTCGGTGCCGCGACCGGCCATGTTCGTGGCGATCGTGACCGCCCCGGGCTGGCCCGCGTCCTTGATAATCTCGCCTTCGTGCTGGTGGAACTTGGCGTTGAGCACGACGTGGTTAATCCTCCGGCGCCGGAGCATGTCCGATATGACCTGGGACACGTCAACCGAGGTCGTCCCGACCAGGATTGGTCGACCTTTCTCGTGCCACGTCTCGATTTCGTCGACGACCGCTTCGTACTTGCCCGCGCGGGTTTTGTGTACGATGTCGGGGTAGTCGATTCGGCGCCCCGGCTCGTTCGTTGGTATCTCCACGACGTCGCGCTTGTAGACGGCAAAGAGTTCCCCGGCGATCGTCATCGCCGTGCCGCTCATGCCGGCCAGCTTCGCATACATCCGGAAGTAGTTCTGGAGGGTTATGGTGGCGAAGGTCTGGGTGTCGCCCTGCACCTTGACGTTTTCCTTGGCTTCGAGCGCGCTGTGGAGTCCGTCCGAGTAGCGCCGGCCCGGCATCAGCCGGCCGGTGAACTCGTCGACGATGATGACCTTGCCATCCTGCACCACGTAATCGACGTCCCTGTCAAACAGGGAAAATGACTTCAGCAGGGCATGGAAGCTGTGCAGCAGTTCGCTCTTTTGCGCGTAGCGCTGGTACACCTCTTCCCGCGCCTTCAGCTTCTCCTGCGGCGTGACGCTCGTGTAGTGGTCGACCCGCGCCAACTCTTCGCCCAGGTCCGGCAGCACGAACGCATCCGGGTCTCCCGGCGCGAGTTCCTTCCGGCCGAGATCGGTCAGCGCGACCGAATGGTCCTTCTCGTCGATCACGAAGTAAAGCTTCTCGTCGATCTCCGGGAATCGCTTGTCACGAATGAAACTGAGTTCGGTGCGCTCGATCAGCGACTTCACGCCCTGCCGCTGCTCGGCCTCCAGAAGTTTCTTATTCTTGGGCGAACCCCGGCGGACCGTGAGCAGCTTGATGCCGGCCTCGGATTCGTTGTCGGCGTCCAGCAGCTTCAGTCCCTCGGCGGCCAGACGGTTGGCGAGCAGGCTCTGCTGGCCGAAAAGCCGCCGCACCTGCGGGGTCAGCCGGTCGAACCCTTTGTCGGTGGCCTCGACCGGGCCCGAAATGATGAGCGGCGTGCGCGCCTCGTCAACCAGAATGATATCTACCTCGTCCACGATGACGTAGTTGTGGCCGCGCTGCACCTTATCCTGCCATCGGCCGACCATGTTGTCGCGCAGGTAGTCGAACCCGAACTCATTGTTCGTACCGTAAGTGATATCCGCGTTGTAGTGCGGCTTGCGCTCGGTCGGCTCCATTCCCTGCTGGATGCACCCGACGGTCAGCCCGAGCGACTCGTAGACCGGGCCCATCCACTCGCGGTCGCGCAGGGCGAGGTAATCGTTCACCGTGACCAGGTGCGCGCCCTCTTTCGCCAGCGCGTTCAGGTACAGCGGCATCGTCGCGACCAGCGTCTTGCCTTCACCGGTGCGCATCTCGGCAACCTTGCCCTCATGCAGCACCATCCCACCGATGAGCTGGACGTCAAACGGCACCATATCCCAGGTCATTTCCAGGCCGGTCACCGTCCACTTCTTGCCCAGCAGGCGACGGCACGCCTCTTTGACCAGGGCGAAGGCCTCCGGCATTATGTCGTCGAGCGTCTCGCCCTCGCGGATGCGGCCGACGAACTCCTCGGTTTTCTTCGGCAACTCTGCATCGGCCATCTTCTTGTAGGATTCCCAGACCTCGTTTATCTCGGAAACCCGCAGCCAGAGCCGCTTGACCTCCCGGTCGCTCTTGGACGGGATGATGCCTTTCAGAAAACCCAACAAGTTAGCGCCCTTCGATTGCCATCATGAATGACCCAATAGCCAATTCCCAATCTCCAATCTCCAATTCCCAACGAACACCCAATACCACAATGATAAACGGACTCCTCCGTCTTGGTCATTTCCTCGTTCGTTGGGTATTAGGAATTGGGCATTGGACATTGCACCGCCGCCTCACGCCTTCTCCAGCCGCCGTACTGCGTTCTCGATTTCCCTGCGGACTTCCTCGAATCCTTCCTTGGCCAGAGCGGCCCGCAGCGGCCCGACCTGCTGCTCATCGCCGATGGCGGCGAGCGCGACTGCAGCCTGCTGCCTTACTTCCTGGCTCGTGTCGGAAAGCAGATGACTGACGTCTGCCGCCGCGTCGCGTGCGCGCAACGAGCCGAGCAGCTTCACGACCCCGAGGCGGACACTTTCGTCCCGGTCCTTAAGTAGCAGCAGCAGGTGTGGCATCGCGGAGGGACCAGCCTGCCGCGCTCCCCTCCAGTCCTGCTTTGCGCACAGGTACAGGATTTTCTCCTCGGGTTCGGTCGGTATGCGGCCCTGGGCGGCAAGCGCCTCGGCCGCGGCGCGTCGGACTGCCGCATCCTCGTCGGCCAGCGCGCGCGTCAGTCCCGCAGTACTGGCCGGGTCGGGTGAAAGCCCGCTGCAGAAAGTCCGGGCCGCCGATTCGCGCGCCGCCGGATTCCGGTCCTCCAGCAGAGTTCGGACCAGAGGCTCAACCGCGTCCGGATGCTTTCGCAGCGATTGGACCGCGGCGTCCCGCACGACCGGCTCGCCGTCCCGGAGCGCAAAGACCAGCCGCTCCAGCACGGCCTCGTGCTGCGGGTCGCTCGCCTCAACGTGGACATCGGCGAGCGCTTCAGTCGCCGCCAGCCGCACCTCCGTCTCAAGGCTGCTCATCGCGTCCACCAGCAGCCCCACCGCCCGCGGTGCACCGGCCCTCGCCAGCAACCGGATTACTGTCACCTTCAGACCGGGCGGCTCGGTATGGGATTCCATCACTGCCGCCAGCCGCTCCGCGGCCCGGCCTCCACCGAGCGCGGCCAGATGCTGGATAAGCCCGGCGCGAAGGTCCGGCAGTCCCTCATCCTGCAGGTCGGTCAGCCCCTCGCCGGCGAACCTCGGTTCAATTATCTCAACCAACGTCGCCGGGTCCGTGGTCCGACTGACCAGCCCGGCAAGTTCTGATACCGCTTTGCTCCTCAACTCCGGACGCCTCGCCTGCGCGCAGTACCAGTCAAGTTCCTCTTCGAGGTTCCCCGGCTGCCAGCTCCGACGCAACAGCACGTCGAGCGCGAGCTGGCCGCGCTCCGGCTCCGGACTGTGCAGCGCCTCGACAATCACGGCGAGCCCCTCGGGCAGCGTGACATCGGCCAGAGCATCGGACCCGGCCCGGTACAACTCGTACAGCGCCGCCAGTTGCCTCAGGTAGTCACGATATTCAGGGTGGCTGCGGTCATAATCCTCGAGCGCGTGGTTCAACTCGGTCACAGCATCCTCGAGTTCCTTGAAGACATGAGCAGACCCGGGGTCGCCCCGGTCCGCCCACCGCCCCATCTCCTTGGCGCGATCGCGCAGCCGGTCGACCTTCTCCCGGCCCGGCAAGCTCACCGCCTGGAGTTCGTGTAAACGGAAACGGTTCACCACGCTGGCGATGATTCCCCCGTCGCTCTCGAGCTTTTCCCACGAGCTCTGCGGGTCATCGAGCGCTCTCGCGCTGGTCGCGGGCGGAGCCGGCAGCCGGCACAATGTGTCCAACAGGTAGTTCACGCTGCTCGTCGTGCTTTGCCGGCCGGCCTCAACGAGCTCGGTCCGGCCCGCCTCTACCGACGCGGCAAAGGTCTGAAGAAAATCCCTCAGCCTGCCGGTCGGGTCTCGACGTTCCCTTGGGTCGAAGTTCTGAATCTTCTCCCAACCGGACAGGAACTCGTCGAACTCCGCATGCGCGTCCTTCGGCTTCCTGCGCAGAAAGAACATGAATCCGGCTGGTCAGGCCGCCGCCGGCAGCCGCTCGGACGATTCTCTCGGTCGTGTGTTCATCAATGTTAGTGCCGGAGACAGAGCAGCGCGGGCGCAAACGAGCACCGGTCGGCGCTCCAGCCCGCGCCCGTCGATGACGCCGTTGACTCGGCAGTTGAGCTGCATGTATGTTCCCCGGAATTGAAGACGATGTTACCGCTGAAGCCTCCTAATGTCAAGCAACCGCCTCTTAGAGCAGAGAAATCGAAAGCTGTAAACAGATTGTTTGGGATGAGAGAGTTCTGATGAGGGTTGCCCCTCAGGGTTCGATATTGTCCAGCAAGTACTTCAGGTCTCGTCCTCGCTTGTGGTAGGACCGCAG
>Ga0265595_1000145_pt1 | contig 68103 bp, 67 predicted proteins | sample saktaG_15_FD_190148 | JGI IMG/M metagenome (GOLD analysis project Ga0265595, IMG submission 190148) | Saline water microbial communities from Sakinaw Lake, British Columbia, Canada - sak_2013_06_06_50m | ecosystem: Environmental > Aquatic > Non-marine Saline and Alkaline > Saline ... | reverse complement strand
CCGGCCATTTGATCCTGAAAATCAATATATTTATCAAAGGTTCTGACAGAGTTCAGAAAAGGTTTAAAGACCAGTGTAAAGCGCCGGTCTTTTTCGGCAAGGTGTATGACGGCCGGCTGTGTGTAATTCTTTCTGGAAAATCTGATTGTCGCCTCACCATCTGTAATTTTCTCTTCCTCAGAGAAATAAATATCCATGATCTTCACTTCTTCCGGAAGTTTGAAGGCGCGTTTCTTCATCTCGCCCCTCGCTTCCGGTGTCATGTCGGCGCTATGTGTCCAGATAAGATTGTTGTCCAGATCCAAGCGGAGGATATAATCAACCTGATTGCGTACTGCATCGCTTCGCAGTTCCCTTGTCGTGTCGATCATGCGGTTTACGACCGTCTCCAGCCCACCGCCGAGCATTGTGTCACGCACCTTAGGGACAGCGATGATCAGCATCAGTCCGATGAGAAATACGACCACGCTGAGTTCGATCAGGGTAAAGCCTTTATTGGATTCAGGTTGTTCAGGCTGAAGGCTGAAGGTTGAAGGCTGTAAGCTGCCAATTGTTGAGTTTCGTATGACCACGTACGATTGCCTTCTGTGATAGTGTTTAAGTTGTTTAAGTTGTAGGTATTTAGGTGTGTTAGGCTGTAAACTGACAGCCTTAAGCCTAAACAACCTGTTTGTTATTCAACATCCCAGCTTGTGATATCCTTGTTGTTTCCTTCGCCGTCCGGTTCTTCATCCGCGCCATAAGAGATAATATCATAGTCATCATGCGTTCCGGGGCAGAGATAAATGTATTCATTGTCCCAGGGGTCTTTCGGCACTTTTCCCTTTTCCAGATATCCGCCCTCTCTCCAGTTTCCGGGGAGGGTCCCCACTTCCGGGGGTTCAACCAGTGCCTGCAGGCCCTGTTCTGTGGATGGGTAACTTCCGTTGTCCAGTTTGTACAGCTTCAGGGTTGTTTCCAGGCTCTCTATCTGTATCCTGGCTTTTGTCTGCCTTGTCTCTTCAGGCCGGCTCATTATTCTTGGAACAATCAATCCCGCAAGAATACCCAGGATCACAATCACCACCATCAATTCAATAAGGGTAAAGCCCCGGTTGTTAAGATTTCTTCCCATGTTTATCTCCCGTTGTTTCTTATCTTCTGTCTTTCCGTTCCTATCCCTATTTTATCAACTGGTTCATCTCGAAGATCGGCAGGAGTATTGAGATAACAATAAAACCGACCAGCCGCCCCATGACGAGAATCATAACAGGTTCCAGCATGGATGTCATCATTGTTATATTTGATTCTACTTCGTTTTCAAGGCTGTCCGCGATCTTGTAGAGCATTTTTTCCAGTGTTCCGCTCTGTTCGCCTGCAGATATCATCTGAGTGACGATGGGAGGGAAGAGTCTGCTCTTCAAAAGCGTTGCAGACAGGTTCTGGCCTTCTTCAACATCCCTGGACGCCTCGGCAATGGAGTCTGCGATCAGCCTGTTGTTGACAACATTTTTGACTATGGAGAGGGCGGTCAGCATCGGGACGCCGCTTTCCAGGAGCGTGCCGAGAGTGCGGCTGAAGCGCGCCACAGCCATTTTATGGGTCAATGAGCCGAAAAGTGGCATCTTCAGCTTGATTTTGTCCCAGAGGTATTGTCCACGGATGGTCTTTGTAAACATGTATCTCAATCCAATGAAGCTTATAATGATAATAAGGACAATTGCCGTCCAGAAGGATTTTAAGAAGCCGCTTATGGAAATAAGAAAGATTGTTATTCCGGGAAGGGTCTGATGCATTTCGCTGAATATGCCGGTAATTTTTGGAACGATAAAGGTTGTCAAAAAGAAAAGGACGATGGTGCCTATAAGAAACATGAAAATGGGATAGGCGAGAGCCGCTTTTATCTTTCCCCGAAGCGCCTGCTGACTTTCATTGAAATCGGTCAGTCTTTCCAGCACAATATCGAGGGTTCCGGAGGCTTCACCCGCCCTGACCATATTTACGTAGAAGGTTGAGAAGATTGCGGGATAGCGCGAGATACTCCAGGCAAAACTGTTACCCTCATTTACATCCTCCTTTATCTGTGCCAGTGTTTTTTTCAGCCTGGGGTTTGTTATCTGGGAAATGAGCGCGGTCAGCGAAGTCACCAGAGGGAGGCTTGCTCCGAGCAAAGTGGCAAGCTGTCTTGTCATAACGGAAACTTCCTGCAGACTGATCCTCTTAAAAAGATCGCCGATCGATCTGCCGGTCGGCACTTTGTTTTCTTCTACCGACGTTTCCGTCAGGTCAATTGGGAAGATATTGGTTTCCCTCAGCTTCTGTCTTGCTGCAGAGACACTATCGGCATCGATAATGCCTTTAAGGCTTTTCCCCCTGATATCGAGGGCTTTGTATTCATAAACCGGCATGATTTATCACAAGTAATCGTTAACAGTGGTTAGTTCGCAGTTCACAGTTTTTTAGATGTTTTTGACTTTAAAGTAACTTGTCATTTCCGACCTGATCGGGAATCTAGTTTTTTGTTCATTTCCCTCTGGATTTCCGCATTTACCTGCCTGTGCGGGCAAGGCAGACGGGTGGGAATAACAAAGGCGGATATTTTTAGATTGTTACGCGGTCATCATAAATGAGGCCATGGTTAATATCAAGAATTTTTGGGTTCAAAATGTTCATCTCTCAGCAGATCCTCAACAGTCTTTACCGGATTGAAGGTTATGAGAGGCACTTCAACAAAGATGGTATTCCATTCCGACATTGAACCATTCCACAGCCCCGGAAGTTCCAGGACCTTCAAAGGTTTCCCTTCATAGGATTTACCTGAAACAATGTGGGTGTCTCTGTCAACGTATCTTTTCAGGTCGAATTTTTCCCCCCGGTAGTCTCTGATACCACATACCAGGTCAACTGGATTGAAGTATGTGGATGATTTCCATATGGCCTTCTGCTCTTCCGATTTCGCGTCGATCTGTACCTCCTCCACAATCTGCAGCGATTGTGCCCCGTCTTTTCCCTCTACCCAGAAGGGGCCGCCTCCAGGCTCCCCTTCGTTTCTTACCATACCGCACACCCGCAGTGGGCGGTTCAGCATACCGAAAACAAACTCTTTTTTTCGTGTGTCGGAGAATTTCTCAAAATCTGAAGGCAAAACCGCAAAGAGCTTTTTACGGCAGAAATCGGCTATCTCGGAAAATTGTTTTTCGTCCGGTTCATTCTCGTTCAGAAAACGCAGATAATGGAATATTTCTTCCTGCAGTCCTGCAAGATATCCCCCTAAGATCTTCTTATAAAGTACCGTTTCCGGCTTCAACCGGTCGGGAACAATATTGTCGATATTTTTCACGAAGATGATATCTTCCTCGATGGTGTTTAAATTCTTCAGAAGTGCTCCGTGCCCTCCGGGTCTGAACACAAGTCTGCCCGCGTTATCACGAAAGGGTTTGCCTTCAGTGTCAACCGCTATGGTGTTTGTGGACGAAAGCTGGGTGGAAAGAGAAATCTCAAACTTCATGTTATATCCGGTCTCATAATATTCCCTTATACTCGAGATATAGTCTTCGACATCAGACTTGTGTTCCTCGGAGACGGTGATATGTATCCGGCAGATGTGACTGTGATCCTGCACGTACATGGTGGCCTCAACCAGGTGCTCTTCGAGAGATGTGCGATTGCGGTCTGGATATGCGTGAAACTTGAGGAGAGCCTTGGGCAGATGCGCGTAGTTTAGTCCTTTTGATGTGAGGATATATTCCAGTATTTCGGAGATATTTCCCCGCAGGATATCGTGGATGTTCCGACCGTCGCGTGAGATGATATCTGACAGGTCATCGTAGAAGGCGAATCTGATGATCTCGTTTTTAAGGATTTCGGCTTCTTTTGTATCATTGAAGCCTTCCATTTCATAATAGCTGAACCAGCTGCGAAACATGCGACTGGCGGCACCGGAAGCGGGTACGAACTTTGTCATTTTCCCCTTTGCGGCAAACCTGTTATGCCTGAATATCAGGGCTTCTCTGTCTGAATCGGGAATAACAATTATCCCGTCACCGATTGAACAGGGCCTGTCAAGTTTAAGTGGAATCGTTTCACTGTGGAGAATCTCAAGCTGAGAAGACAGCTCTTTCACAGTTAATCCTTCCTTACTGATTGACTCCAGATCGCTTTCTGTGAATAGATTTTCTGACATTTGCGGCTCCGTGGGGGCGTTTTTTGTGATGTAACTGCCTGGGCAGTATATCTGATGTAAGAGAGAAAAACAAACAAAGCGGACGTGACAGGTCCAAATATAATGATTTATGCAGTACGCTTATTCCTTGACAACTACCCCCTTTTTACTTTAGGTATCTAACAACATACAATGTTACGAGGAGAGGGGGAATATTATGGCAAAGATAGATGCTTTCTTTAAATTGATGAATGAACAGGGCGCGTCAGATCTGCATCTCGTTGCCGGGCAGCAACCTGCCCTGAGGATCAGGGGTGAGATAGAACGGGTAAAATACTCTCCTCTGGAGAGTGATGACCTGAGGTCCATGCTGTATGAGATAACACCGGAACATAAGATCAAGCAGTTTGAAGAGACAGGTGATGTTGATTTTGCGTATGAGATACCAGGCCTTGCAAGATATCGCGCAAATTTCTTCCAACAGAAAGTGGGTGTGGCGGCCGTGTTCAGGGAGATTCCCAGTAAGATCCTTACAACGGCACAGTTGGGCCTTCCTCCGGTTACCGCCAAGTTAGCGTCGCTTCCGAGGGGACTTGTCCTTGTTACCGGACCGACCGGGAGCGGTAAATCCACAACACTGGCAGCCATTATTAATGAGGCGAATTGCACGCGTAAGGACCATATCATCACCATTGAGGACCCTATTGAATTTGTTCATGAGAGTAAAGAGTGCATCGTCAATCAGAGAGAGGTGGGGCTGCACACTAACTCCTTCGCCTCCGCCCTTCGTGGCGCCCTTAGGGAGGACCCCGATATCATACTGGTGGGCGAGTTGAGAGACCTTGAGACGATTTCCCTTGCCGTTGAAGCTGCATCGACCGGGCACCTCGTATTTGGAACCGTTCATACGTCGAGTGCGGCGAAGACGATAGATCGCCTTATAGAGGTATTTCCTTCCAGCGAGCAGATGCAGATCAGGTCAACCCTGGCGGATGGAATACGCGCTGTCCTGGCCCAAGTCCTCTTCAAACGCGTGGATAAACAGGGTCGCTGCGCGGCGCTTGAGATAATGATTGCCACTCCGGCGGTACGCAACCTTATACGGGAGAGCAAAACATTTCAGATTCCCTCCATGATACAAACTGGCAAGAAATATGGGATGCAGCTGTTGGATGATTCTATTATGGATCTTCTGCACAGGGGGTTGATAAGCGCCGAAGAGGCTTATGTCAAGTCCAATGACAAGATAAAATTCAGAGGTTTTTTAAAGACACCCCCGGTTGACTTTACGGAGGTGTAAGAATGCTTCGGGTTATTCATTCGAGGGTGTTTGATTAAGGGGGAGATTGCCATGAGAAAGCAGGAGATTGATTACATACTTGACCGTATGCTTAATTCCCGTGAGGATATCTCCGATCTGAATATCACGGTGGGGAGACCTCTACAGGTGGAAAGCTCCGGTCAGTTAATGCCCGTTGGTATGGATTTTTTCCCTTCCGAGCTCACTCCTTTTCAGGCGGAGATATTCGCGTTAAATCTTATAAATCGGGATCGTAAACTCATGCGAACCCTGGTCGAGGATGGCTCCTGTGATGCCTCTTACGAACTGCCCGGCAAGGCACGATTCAGGGTCAACATATTTTCCCAGGGTGGGAACTACGCCACTGTTCTCAGAAAGCTGGAGGACCAGATTCCTACTTGCAGGGGATTAAACCTCCCGAAAGTGCTTTACGAAATCCCGGAGGAGAAAAACGGACTCGTAGTATTCGCCGGCGCGACCGGAACAGGGAAAACCACATCGCTTGCAGCCATCTTGAACGAGATAAACGAGAAGCTGTCTGTTCACGTCATAACGCTCGAAGATCCTGTGGAATACAAACACCCACACAATAGGGCAACCTTCAATCAACGGGAGCTTGGTGTTGATTTTGTCAGTTTTGCGAGCGGACTTCGTGCCGCATTAAGACAGGCGCCCAAGGTTATCCTTGTTGGAGAGATACGTGACAGGGAAACTATGGAGATCGGCCTCAGCGCCGCTGAAACCGGGCATCTTGTCTTCAGTTCTCTCCATACGGTGAATGCAGGGCAGACGATCAACCGTATTATAGGTATGTTTCCCCAAGAGGAAGAGATCCAAATCAGGGCGCGTCTGGCCGACACTGTTCGCTGGATCGTGTGCCAGAGGCTTCTTCCACGGATAGGGGGGGGGAGAGCTGCCGCCTTTGAGATCCTGAAAACAAATCTGCGGATCAAGGAAGCCATCCTTCATGGAGAAAAGGAGGGGAGCACCTTTCAGGAGATTGTAGAGGCGGGACAGGCTTTCGGCATGACAACTTTTGATAATTATATCATCGGTTTGTACAGGGACAGGGCCATCACGGAGGAAACTGCCCTTTCGTACGCGACGACAAAAGGAGCCGTGGGGCGCGGGATCGATTCGATCAAGAGTGAAAAGGGTGAGACCACGACGGGGATAGAAGGTCTTGAGGTGGACTGGACTGGTAGGGGAGGGCTACATGGATGACAAGAAGAAAATGCTCATGAATGAGATAGGATCCGAGTCATACAACGCACTTGATAAACCCTTCGATTTTGTTGAAGAGGGGGGGAAGACGGCCCTTATCTGTGAATATGATGGTACTGTCATGGAAAATCTCGGTACTGTTCTGGAAAAGATGGGGTATTACGTTACGAAGTCAGCCGCCGCTCCTGATGCCCTGAAGAGTATGCGATTTCATCTGTATGACCTGATTGTGGTGGATGAGACTTTCGATGAGAGAGGCTCGGATGAGGGCGGTGTTCTGGAATATATCCGACATCTTCCCATGGGTGTACGGAGGAATATTTTTGCAGTGCTGCTCAGTGCAACCGTCCGCACAATGGACAACATGGCCGCTTTCGGAAAGAGCGTCAATCTTGTCATCAACCTGGAAAATATCAGCGATGCAGGTGTTATAATAGAGCGTGGCATTGCCGATAATGAAGCCTTTTACGGCGCCTTTAAAGATGCTCTGAAGAAGGCAGGGCGTGATTAATTTTGTTGATTAATGGTTTTTCCGCATGCTTTGATCTTGAACGAAAACCATCATAACTCAACGGAACCATGTGTAACCGGTAACTGTAAACCGTCTTTTGAGAAGCTCATTTCCGGGTGGATGCCAGGTATCCCTTTGCTAGAGAAGTGTTCACGTGAATAACCCCCCTGTTCATATCTTTCATCGGGTAGTCTTCTGTGATTTCTGGGAGGGTGTCCGCGTCTTCCTGTGTCTTTATTATCGAACCGGCCGGTATGTAGCGGTGATCCGGTACGGTTACGCTCATAAGGAGGCAACCGGGTTCTATAACGCACCCACTTCCCACCAGGGATTTAAAGACGAGGGTTTTCATGCCGACAAAGGTATCATTATGCACCACGGCCGGGCCATGTATCTGAACCTGATGGGCGAGCGAAACCCTTTTCCCCACATAGACGGCATATTTCTTTCCATTGACTGTGTACAGGTTTTCTTCAACCGATTTTCCATTCATCTCTGTTTCAAGCGCGTGTATGACGACCCCGTCCTGAACATTTGAATCATCACCTATGAACAGGGGTTGCCCTTCGTCACCGCGAATGGATGCCATCGGTGAGACCATTACTTTCTTGCCGAGAATGACTCTGCCTATGACCGAGGCCAGTGGATGGACATAGGCTGAGGGATCAATCTCCGGTTGTGATACCTCGGCGTTGAAATTCGTCAGTGCATTTTCCCCTACCATTTTTCATCTCCCTATTTAAGGATTTCCTTCCACACCCTGTCAACGATTGCTTCCGTTTCTTCCGGGGTGCCTTCGTTGTTTATTACAAAGTCGGCAAATGGAATCTTCTCATCCACAGGCATCTGAGACCTGATGCGATCTTCAGCCTCTTCGTAACTGCAGACGTTTCTTTCCATGATCCTTTCTGCCTGCACAGTGGGTGATGTGTAAACAAGAATCACCATATCCACCGCTCTGTGCCAGCCCACCTCTATAAGCAAGGGGATGTCTGATATTATTATGGCTTTTTCATCCCTGCTTCCGATATCGTCGAACCTGCGCCGCCATTCATCAAATACGGTGGGATGTACGATGCTGTTCAGTTTTTCCAATTTCTCGTTGTCCCGGAACACGATTCCGCCCAGCACTTCCCTGCTTATCCTGTCGTCTTTGTCCAAGATTTTCCTTCCGAAGTGTTCGACAATCCTGTCCCAGACCATGCCGCCCGGTTCTTCCACTATGTGCGCAAGGACATCAACGTCGATAATATAAGCGCCTCTCTTCTGGAACAGTTTAGCGACGGTTGATTTTCCGCTGCCTATCCCGCCTGTCAATCCAATGTTTATCATGAATGTCTCCGAAAAATTCCTTTCCAGACCCTAAGATCTTTTTGTCGATTCAGCTTCTTCCGAAAAGGGGATGGTCAGTTCATACGTTCCCGATCTGAGAACCGCGTGCATGGGGAAGGTCGCCTTCTCAAACACCTTTAGCATGGGTTTGTTCTCGGTGAGGACATCCGCTGTGAATCCAGCGATGCCGCGTCTCCTTGCTATCTTGATTAACATTTCTAACAGAAAGGATCCGATTCCCAAGTTTTGATACTTTTCATCGACAACAAACGCCACGTCTCCATATGGACGATCCTTTGAAAGCGCATATCGTCCCTCCGCGATGATGCGTTCGACTCCTGATTCTTCAATGAGACCTACGATTGACAAGATATGCCTGTAATCGACATTTACATATTCCTGCGTTGTTATGTGCGGCATGGTCTTTATTGGACTGAAGTAACGGTAATAGACTGCCTGGTTGGAGAAACGGTAGAAGAGTTTTCTCATGTCTTCCTCGTCTGACGGTTTTATCGCGCGAAAATGGACGGAAGTATTCCCCTTGAAGATATGTGCACACGACATGCCCACAGGATAACGGTGGCCGGATTCAGTGAGGTATATCTGGTCTGAATAGAGGATATTCGCCTTTTTTGCCATACGCACCAGTTCCCCGCGGTCGTCCGGATGCGCTATGTCGATCAGCGCGAGCGCGCGCTCACGCGTGCTTCTACCCCTCATTGAAGCCACGCCGTATTCCGTTATGATGAGATCCAGGGACTCCCTGTTCGTAAATTGGTCGGGAAAATCTTCCACCGAAAGCAGTATATTGGATTTTCCCTCGAGGTTGCGACTTGGCAGAGCGAAGATACCTCTCCCACCCTTTGAAAGTGCGGCCCCCGTGAATGCCTCATGTGCCTCGCCTGAACCGGGGCTTACGTTTCCCTTGCCAACATGGAGAGAGATATTGCCGGTCAAATCGACCTTTCGCGCCGGGAGGATCGTGATAAACCGGTCGTTCCGGCCCATGCTGCCCGGATCGGTGGCTATTTCTATTCCCTGAAACTCCACGAGAGGATTGTGATCAAGCCACTTCATCAGTTCCGGTGTTCCCATGGCGTATGCGGCCACGCTTTTGTGCCTGAACAGGTTTTTGTGTCTGTTTGTGACTGCTCCCGATTTTATGAGGTCCATGAGGGCGTCCGTTATCAGAAGAGAGTGGATCCCCAGATTCCGTTTGTGCGCAAGATGTTTGGCAAGCGCCTCAAATAAAGGGCCTATGAAAAAGGCGATACAACTTCCATCCTCCACTATCGAGGCCACATTTGCCGCGACCTTGTCAAAGACTTGGTCGATGGGCCATCTGGGGAAGTAGATGGGTGATTCGGTGGAATGGACAAGATAGTTGAAGTCATCTGTATGCACAACGGTGTCTCCATGCGTGCAGGGTATATGCTCATTAATCTCGCCGACAACTAGGGACGCGTGTTCCATGGCATATCGCGCGACATCCACGGATACACCGAAACTGGAGAAGCCTGCTTCATCAGGAGGAGAAATCTGTACAAAGGCCGCGTCAACGTCAATAATGCCTGATTTAAACAACCATGGTATTCGGGAAGTGCGGCTTGGAATGAAGTCCACTCTTCCGGCGGTGATTGCCTCACTGGCCACCCAGCCGGAGAAGAATGTCCTGAGGCGATATTTTCTTGAGTATCGCTCGTCGACGGGAAGGGCATCTCCGAAACTCATAAGCTGGATGAGTTCCAGATCCCGGAGGTTGTTTTCGCTGGAAGCCATGAGATGTTTAACCAGCGTCCTCGGTTCTGTCACGCCGGTTCCCAGAAAGATGTTCATCCCGGGCTTTATCTCACTCAGTACCTTCTCAGGCGATACTATTTTGTCCTTCCATTGAGGGAAAATCTTATACGTCATTATGATTATTGCTCCTTATTCCTTAGGCTTTTTTTTGGAGCCGCTGTACAGGTCATACCCGAAAAGCCTGCATTCAATATTACTGTTGTAAAAGGGGATTCTTGCCTTCGCCCTCAGCCCCACCTGTTTTGCCAGATCCAGGTTTCCCGTAAATATGTATCCACGGTATCCGGCACACTTCTGTTTGAAATAGTCTCCTATCCCTTTATATACATCTTCCAGTTCTTTGATTTCTCCCATTCTTTCTCCATACTCCGGGTTGAGAACTATCACCCCCGTACCTTCAGGAACCGGTGTATCAGAGAAGTCGCAGACTTCGAACTCAATGAGGTGTTTCACGCCAGCGGCAGCAGCGTTGCTCCTGGCCGCTTCGATTGCCTTTGGATTTATGTCCGTGGCGACTATTCTCCCTGTTGGCACCCTCTGTATGCTTTCAGCGAGCCCTTTCATTTTCCTCCATTGCGGCTTATTGAATCCGTTTATGTGCATGAATCCATGATTGTTCCGCATGCTCCCCGGCTCTCTTCCCATGGCGATAAGCGCGGCCTCGATGGCAAGGGTTCCGCTTCCACACATGGGGTTTACAAAATTCTCTTCACTCTTCCATCGGGTCGCGAGGATGACGGCAGCCGCGAGGGTTTCCTGCATCGGGGCGATAAGGGGGATTTTCCTGTATCCCCGGCGGGAAAGCGATTCGCCGGAGGTGTCTATGTAAATGCTGCACCTGTCATTCTTCCAATAGATGAATATAACCGACTGGTCTTTTTTGGGGCCGGAATCGGGTCTGGACGCGAATTTTTCATAAAATCTGTCAACGATGGCATCCTTGCATTTCAGATTAACGAAGCGTGTATCCCTTATAGATGGATTATCCACGAAGGAGGTCACACAGATATACCCGTTTTTTAGAAAGTAGTCTTCCCATGGGATTTTTAATGTCTTCTTGTAAAGCTCTTCGGGATTATTCGCGGTGAAACTTTCGAGCAGGTATAGAACTCTTTGCCCTGTACGTATGGATAGATTCAGCCTTATGCTATCCTCAAGGGTGCCCTCTGTTTCCACGCCGGCGATGAGTTCCGATCGCACTGGGAACCCCAGAGCTGCAATCTCCTCTTTCAAAAAAGGAGCGATTCCCTTTGCACAGGTGATCAGGATAGGGCTTTTCTTTGTGAATAGTGACATTTGTTAGTATTATCTGTGGAAATTCTGGAGGAGAGGATCTTCTGAATACGCCTATTCAATATACGCAAACTTGTATCCGAAACCCCGGACGGTGAGAACATATTGCGGGCGTGCCATATTTTCTTCTATCTTTGCTCTGAGCCGCTTGACGTGGACATCGATGGTTCTCGTTTCCACAAATGTTTCATCTCCCCACACGTGGTCCAGCATTTGATCCCTTGTATAAACCCTTCCGGGATTCAGAGCAAGGAATTTCAGGAGCTTGAACTCGGTGGGACTCAGATCGATCTTTTTATTTTTAACAGTAACTGCATGAGAACGGTAGTCTATATGAAGATCCTTATAGGCAAATATTCCTTTCTTTTCAATCTCTTTTTGTATGGTCGATCTACGTAATACGGTATGCACGCGGGCCAGGAGTTCTCTTACGCTGAAGGGTTTTGTTATATAGTCGTCGGCCCCCATCTCAAGACCCAGTACCTTGTCAATTTCCTCACCCCTTGCCGTGAGCATGATGATAGGCAGAGCGGTATGTTCAGTATCATTCCGTATCCGTTTACAAACCTCCATTCCCTGAATTCCAGGAAGCATGAGATCCAGGATCATCAGATGAGGCTTCCGGGTCCTGACCAGTCTCAGCGCATCTTCTCCATCATAAGCTTTTAAGACGGTAAACCCGTCTTTCTCAAGGTTATAGGAAATCAAATCCACAAGGTCTTTTTCATCATCTACAACCAGTATGCTATCAGGCATAATCGTATGATCTTCCTTGTTTATATCGTGTTTTTTCAGGCGGTTAAATCCTCCTGATAGGTTGGAAATATCAGAGAGACGGTGGTTCCCCTCCCCAGTTGACTGTCGATTTCTATTCTACCGTTGTGGGCCGTCATCAGGTGCTTTACTATTGACAAGCCCAACCCGGTCCCTCCCAGTTCTCTTGACCGGGTTTTGTCCACCCGGTAGAAGCGTTCTCCCAACCGGGAAATTTCACCTTTGGGGATACCGATTCCAGTATCACTGGTTTTGATATAGACATTGCCATCTTTTCCGTCAAGGGCCTTTATTGAAATTTTTCCCTCATCGGGCGTAAATTTTACGGCATTATCAAGAACATTTAACATTATCTGGTGCAACCTGTCTCTATCGCCCCATATTGAAGGAAGATCATCCGGTATCTCTTTTTCGATGACAAGTCTTTTCTCAGATGCTTTTCTCTCAATAACGGTCAGGGCGTTCTCGATGACGCCATTTAATGAAACATCTTCAAAGGAAAATTTCATGTCTCCAAGCTCGGCATCGGAGATTACCCGCAAATCATCTACCAGGCGGTCAAGGCGCTCGGCGTTATCGTGAATGGTGTGCAGGAATTTTTTCGCTGTATTCCTTTCATCAATAGCCCCCCCTTCCAGAGTCTCAATAAAACCGAGGATGGCAGTCAATGGGGTTTTTATCTCATGGGTCACATTTGCCACGAAATCGGCGCGCACCTTCTCCAGTTTTTTGAGGCGGGTTACATCGTGCATTACAATCATCGCTTTTTCTTTACCTTCCGGAAGCCCGTGAACCGGTGAAATAGTAACATCCAGCTCCGTTTGATCTTCTTCTCCCAGAATGATTTCCCGTGAGACAGGTGTGCCGGTCTCCTTGAAACGGTCAAGGGCTTTTTGCATGTCGATATTTCTGAATGCCTCAAGGGGTGTCTTACCGACAATATCATGGAACCGGGTCGTGAAAATCTTCTTGGAAGCATCATTGATCGCTTCTATTTTGTCATCGGTGTCGAGTAAGAGTATGCCGTCTTCCATACTGGCAAGAACCGATTCCAGCTTGCCCTTTTCCTCATTGGCTGACTGGATTTTTTCCTTCAGTTCCAGCACCATGTAATTGATGTTTCGAGCCAGTCGTCCAGTCTCATCGCTTGAATTGATCATGAGACTTCCCGGATCTTCCCCTTCTCGCAGCCGTTCGGTGAACTGTTCCATCTCATGGATGGGTGATGTCAATCTGGATGTAAACACAAAGGCGATCAGGAACGACAAAAATCCGACAATAAGAAACGATTGCAAGATCAGCAGATTTATCTCCCTTATATAATGCCTGACCTCGGTGAGAGGGCGTGCCAGTCGTATATATCCTCTTATTGCGGGACCCTCTTTAATCGGTAACGCAACATATAATGTGTTCATTCCAAGGGTTTTGCTGAAACGCATTGACCTGCCTGTATCTTTTACCCGTGCCTCCTCAATCTCCGGCCGGTTCAGGTGATTATCCATTCCGGAGGCTTGCTCGTCTGAATCCGCAAGGATCACACCGTCCGAATCTACCAGGGTAATACGGGCATTTGATGTCTTTGATAAGCTGTTAATTTTAGAAATGATCTCTGACTGAGAAGGATTGATGTTTATCATTTGAGCATAGGACATAAGCTCAGTATCTATCCGTTCCATCAGCCTGGATTGAATCTGCCTGGTGGCATAGAATCCTACTACCAACATCGCGATCAGTGTGATGACAAGATATGTTCCGAAGACCTTGTAAAATAGACTTTTTTTCATATATTCACCGGATAATCCCACCTTGTGTAAACAGGTCCGTTTATTTTTCGGAATCCCTGGCAGTACCCTGGTGCCTGACATTCTTTCCAGTAACCATGTAGATCACCATTTTCGCGATACTTTCCGCGTGGTCCGAGATTCTTTCCAGGCTTTTTGATATTTGTGTGATCATAAGGGATCTATGAATTGTTTTGGGGTCTTCCAACATGAACGTAAGAAGTTCCCTGAATATCTGTTCATTGAGATTGTCAACTTTCTCGTCTTTCTCTCTCACTGCTTCGGCAAGTTCACAATCCTCCTTGACCAGAGCGTCAAGGCTTTCCTTGACCATTTCCCGCGTAATATCAGACATCCGTGGGAGGTCGACATACGGTTTCACAGGGGGAACTTCATTCAGATCCAGCGCTCTCCTGGCAATATTGACTGCCAGGTCTCCTATTCTTTCCAGGTGGCCATTGACCTTGATGGCTGTGGCGATAAATCTGAGGTCTTTCGCGGCGGGCTGCCGTAATGCCAGAAGACGAATACAATTTTCCTCAATCCTCTTGTCAAGTTCATTGATTCGGTCATCGGCGGCAATAACATTGCGTGCCCGGTCCGAATCTCTTTCCAGGAGAGATTGCATGGCGTATTGTATCGCCTTTTCAACGAGGGCTCCTTCATAGAGAAGGGTTTCCTTGATATCCTGCAATTCCTTTTCATATTGGATGCTTGTGTGTGATTTTTCAGCCATATATTTTCCCCCGTTGTTTCTTAACCGAATCTTCCGGTAATATATTCTTCAGTTTGACGGACCTCCGGATTTGTAAAGAGCTTTTCTGTAGGATTATACTCTATAAGTTTTCCAATGTAAAAAAAACCTGTGTAATCAGAGATCCGGGCAGCCTGTTGCATGTTATGGGTCACGATGATTATGGTATAATTTTCTTTCAGTTCCTCGATTAACTCCTCTATCTTTGCTGTCGAGATCGGGTCCAGGGCCGAGGTCGGTTCATCCATCAAAAGAATTTCCGGCTTCATGGCAAGTGCCCGGGCGATGCAGAGCCTCTGCTGCTGACCTCCTGAAAGCATCATTGCTGACTGTCCCAGGATATCTTTTGCCTCATTCCACAGAGAGGCCTGTTTCAAACTCTGTTCAACCAGAGCTTCAAGTGCGCCCTTATCCTTTGTGCCCGTGAGCCGTGGTCCGTAGATAATGTTGTTGAAAATCGATTTCGGGAAGGGATTCGGTTTCTGGAATACCATGCCGATTCTTCTTCGTATATCAACAGGGTCGATACCCGGATCATAAATATTTCTCCCCTCGAATATAACCGCGCCCTCGACCCGTGTTCCATCAATAAGATCATTCATCCGGTTGAGTAATCTCAGGAGAGTCGATTTGCCGCACCCTGACGGCCCGATGAGTGCGGTCACCTTGTTGCGCTCAAAATTCATGGTCACATCTTCCAGAGCCTTGAAATCACCGTAATAAAAGTTTATGTTTTTTGTTTCTATGACATTATTATTCTGCACTGCTACCACCTTTTTCTTTTCCTGATATAACTTCTTATGACAATTGCAATCAAGTCAATGCTGAGAACGAGCCCCACAAGAACAAGCACGGTTCCGTACTGTATCTGCCTTGTTTCTTCTATGTGTGTTCCAGCAGTGGCCAGTACGTACACGTGGTACGGGAGAGCCATTACCTCATCGAAGATCGACGTGGGAAGCTTTGCCGTAAAGAACGCGGCGGCCGTAAACATGATGGGCGCTGTTTCACCAGCGGCCCGGCCAATTCCAAGGATTGATCCGGTAAGAATGCCCGGCAGTGCGTTGGGTAATACAACATGCAAAATTGTGTGCCATTTCGATACGCCAAGCCCGAGAGACGCCTCTCGAAATGTTTGCGGTACCGCCTTCAGTGCCTCCTCCGATGCCCCGATAATGGTGGGAAGAATAAGAAATCCGAGAGTCAGCGCACCTGAAAGGATACATGATCCAAAATGCAGAAACACCACGAAAAGCCCCAGGCCGAACAGGCCGAATACGATGGACGGTACTCCTGCCAGGCAGTTGACACCGATGCGTATTATTCTAATGACCGGTCCCTCTTTTGCATATTCACTCAAGTATATGGCCGACGCGATACCGAGGGGCAGCGCGGTGATAAGGGCACCAACCATTAAATAAAAGGTCCCCAGGATCGCCGGCATGATTCCCCCCTTCGTCATCGAATCCCGAGGGGCTTGTGTCAAGAACTCCCAGTTGATCGCACCAATCCCGTTTACAAATATATAGATCAGAAATCCGCCGATTGTGACCGCTATAATCAACGCGCTCAATCGTGAAATAAAGAAAAACAGTTGCTGTTTGAAATAACGCCACTTCATAATGTCGCGGACCCGACTTCCTTGAATTTGTGTGATACATAATCGGCAATCAGGTTAAATCCCAGGGTGAGGAAGAAAAGCACGATTCCTGTCGCAAACAGGGCGTGATAATGGTCACTCCTGAATGGAGCTTCTCCCATCTCTGCGGCGATACTTGCCGGCATCGGTCTGACGGAATCAAAAATGCTTTCCGGAATTGCTGCCGCTCCACCGGCAACCATCAATACTACCATGGTTTCACCGATAGCCCGGGCCATGCCCAGTATGACTGCTGTTGATATGCCTGACAATGCCGCCGGAACTATGACCCTCGTAATTGTTTCGAACCGTGTTGCTCCAAGCGCGTATGATGCTTCCTTAAATTCCTGTGATACCGAGTAGAGCGCGTCTTCCGAGATGCTTGATATCGTTGGAACTGCCATAAGCGCCAGTAAGAGGGAAGCATTTACGATATTCAGGCCGGTGGGCAGGTCGAAGGTTTCCTGCATCCATGGAGCCAGTACCGCCATTCCGAAGAAGCCCAGCACGACCGACGGTAACCCGGCAAGGAGTTCAACAACCGGTTTAAATATCTCTTTTATCAGGGGAGGGGCGATTTCCGCGATATAGATGGCTGAAAGAACACCCAGTGGAACCGCAAGCACCGACGCGAATATCGTCACCACAAAAGAACCGAAAATCAGTGCCCCGATTCCAAACTCCGGGGGGTCATATGTCGGGTACCATTCTGTGCCGAAGAGAAAATCTTTGACCGATACGACATTAAATATGGGTAATCCTTCTGAAAACAGGAATGCGATAATAAGGGCGAGGATAATGATTGATACGAGCGCGACAAGCAAAAAGACATTCTTTATGATAATCTCTTTTAATCTTCTCGACATGTAATATTCCTTGAAAATTATGGCCGAAAAGAGGAGCCGCATATGCTGCTTTGCTTACTTTCATACGGCTCCTCATTGTATAGGAATGCCCTTGTTTAGTAAAGGGGGACAAATCCTTCTTTTTTAACAATGTCCTGCCCGGTCTTACTTAACACAAAGTTGATATAATCAGATACAATCCCCACCGGCCACCCTTTGGTGAACATGAAGAGGGGTCTTGATACGGGGTATTTCCCGGAGAGGGCGTTTGCCCTTGTTGCCTCGATTCCGTTTACATCCGTTGCTTTCACACTCTTATTGAGATAACCGAGTCCGATATATCCTATGGCGTATTTGTTTTTCGAAACCGCCTGGGCAACGGCACCGTTCGACGCCTGAAGCTGTGCCCTCGGAGTTACCTTTGCCTTATGAAGGACTTTTTCCTCCCATACTTCATAGGTGCCAGAACTGGTGTCTCTGGATACAACTACAATTTGAAGATCGTTTCCGCCGACTTCCTTCCAGTTTTTGATTTTTCCCTGATAGATCAGGCTTAACTGTTCAATGGTCAGATTGCTCACCGGATTATCCGTATGAACGATCGGGATAATCGCGTCCATGGCGACACGATGAGGTACGGGATACACGCCTTTTTCGTTAGCCAGCGTTACTTCCTTGTCTTTGATGAATCGGGACGCGTTGCCGATGTCGGTTGTGCCATCTATCAGTGCCTTGATACCATTACCGGAGCCGCCGCCGGAAATAGAGATATTGACATCAGGGTGGGACTTCATATACATTTCGGCGGAAGCTTGGGCTACCGGAAGTACTGTGGTAGAACCCTTCATTACGATGGTATCGGCTGCTAAAACGGAACCGGCACACACAAGACTCAAACACAGGCAGAATAAAAGAATTTTCGACATTTTTTTCATTGTTAAGATTCTCCTTGTTTCTTTATTTTGTAAGCTATACTACATTATATATATTACAGTTGTATTACAGGGCGGTTACGGTTCTATTAAATAGCGCAATTCAGAATGGGAATCGAGGAACAATTAAGTGTCCTGCAAAAGGGAGATGAAAGATGAAGGTTATTGATCTGAGGAGTGATACAGTCACATTACCGACACAGGCTATGCGCGAAGCGATATATCATGCTGATTTTGGTGATGATGTATACGGGGAGGATACATCAACGAACCGTCTTGAGAAACTGGCGGCAGAAATGGTGGGTAAGGAGGCCGCGATTCTGGTCTCCAGCGGGACGATGGGGAATCTGATATCTCTCCTTGTCCACTGCAGGCGAGGCGAGGAGATTATCCTTGGTGATCAGGCGCACATTTTTTATTACGAGGTCGGTGGTATGTCGGCCCTGGGAGGCATTGTTCCTCACACAGTTGCGAATCAGCGTGACGCTACGATGCGTCTTGAAGATATCGAAGCGGCGATTCGCGGCAACAATATACACTATCCCCGTACCCGCCTGATCTGTCTGGAAAATACCCACAACCGCTGCAATGGCATGCCGATAACTGCGGAGTATACCAACTCTGTGAGGGAACTTGCCAACCGATATGGAGTTGGGGTACACCTTGATGGCGCGCGCATATTCAATGCCGCCGTTGCTCTCGGGGTGCCTGTTACGGATTTGACTCGCAGTGTTGATTCTTTAAGCTTCTGTCTGTCGAAAGGCCTGTCGGCACCGGCGGGTTCCATGGTCTGCTCTTCCTCTGAATTTATTGCTGAGGCACGTCGGGTCAGAAAGATTCTGGGAGGAGGTATGCGTCAGACAGGCGTTATAGCGGCCGCGGGTATTGTGGCGCTTGAAGAGATGACGAAACACCTCGTCGATGACCACGCGAATGCGCGCCGTCTTGCCGTGGGAATTGCAGGCATTCCAGGATTAACGGTGGATCTTGATAATGTGCGCAGCAATATTCTTGTCTTTCACCTTGAAAAGAATGGTCTGACCGAAGATAATTTCATGGCTCGACTTGAAGAAAGAGGAGTAAAGATTCTCCCCCGGGGTTCTTGCCAGTTCAGGGCGGTCACTCATCACGGGATTACTGCAGAAGATATTGATCTGACATTGGAGATCCTGAAGGATGCTGTCGGGTAGGGGAGGGGAGACAGTACAGTTTACCTACCCTACATCTCGGAGATTCTGTCCATTGCGGTTTCAACATTCTCATAACTGTTGAAGGCGCTGAGACGGATATACCCTTCACCGCACGCGCCGAAACCGCTGCCTGGGGTGCATACAACGGCGGCCTTATCAAGAAGGATGTCAAAAAATTCCCAGGAATCCATTCCCGCTTTGACCCAGATGTAAGGTGAATTTTCACCTCCGGCACAGGTATATCCAAGCTCTGTCATCTTTTCGAGGATTAGAGAGGCATTCTTCAGGTAATAGTCCGTCAGTTCACGAACCTGCTTTTTCCCCTCATCCGAATAGACGGCCTGCGCGGCGCGTTGCACCGGGTAGGAAACGCCGTTGAATTTCGTGATATGCCTGCGGTTCCACAGGGAATGCAGATCATATTTATTCATCTGCGAGTCGCAGGCGACGCATGATTTAGGTACTATGGCGTACGCGCAGCGTGTTCCCGTAAATCCCGCGGTCTTTGAGAAACTTCGAAACTCGATCGCCACTTCCTTGGCGCCTTCGATTTCATAGATGCTCTTTGGTATGGATTCATCGCGAATAAAGGCTACATAGGCGGCATCGTACAGTATCAATGCCCTGTTTTCTCTTGCGTATTCGACCCACTGCGAGAGTTGTTCCTTCGTGGCGGTTGCCCCCGTGGGATTGTTGGGGAAACAGAGATAGATCAGGTCAACCGGCTTATCCGGAATTGCCGGCACATAATTGTTTGCCTCAGTGGCTTCGAGGTAAATCAGTCCCTCGTATCGCCCGTTGTTCCAGCGGCCGGTCCTGCCCGCCATGACGTTTGTGTCAACATATACGGGATACACAGGATCGGGCACAGCGATCTTCAGGTCGGGAGATAAGATCTCCAGGATGTTTCCGGTATCACATTTTGCCCCGTCACTTACGAACACCTCATCCGGATTGATGTCCGCCCCGAACGCCTGAAAATCATTCTTCGCGACAGCATCGCGCAGAAACTCATACCCCTGTTCAGGACCATAGCCGCGGAAGGTGCTGTCGATTGACATCTCGTCAACGGCCTTGTGGAGGGCGTCTATACATGCCCCGGGCAGGGCGCGCGTCACATCACCGATTCCCAGCCTGATTATTTCTCTTTCGGGGTTCGAATCTGCAAAAGCTTTTACCCTTTTTGCGATGTCCGAAAAAAGGTAGGATGACTGGAGTTTCAGGTAATTTTCATTTATCTTTATCATATTATATCCCTGATAATTTCTTTATTCTGTCAATGACAGGTTCGACCCCTGATAGCAGATCATCAAAAACCCCCTGCACGCTTTTGATTTCCTTTATCATCCCTGAGATCTGGCCGCTCATCACCGAGCCATCTTTTACATCACCATCTATAGATGCCATATGGGTCCTGTCCGGGCCTATTATAGCAAGTATCTCTTCGGGGGAGGCCCCCGCAGCCTCCGCGTCCAGGATTTCCTGAGAGAGCTTATTCTTTATCACCCTTACAGGATCGCCTAATTTCCTACCGGTAACAGTAGTATCTGTGTCCCCGGCATTAATGATGGCCTGCTTGAACCTTTCATGCACAGGAGATTCCTTCGTTGCAGCGAATCTCGTGCCCATCTGTATGCCCTCCGCCCCGAGGGCAAACGCGGCGACCATGCCCCTGGCGTCTGCAATACCACCTGCCGCGATAACCGGTATATCAACAGCGTCGACCACCTGTGGGATCAGGGCAAAAGTTGTAATCTCATCTTTTCCATCATGTCCACCTGCCTCAAAACCCTCGGCAACTACCATGTGATATCCAAGGTCCCGGGCCTTCTGTGCCATTCTTACATTTGCTATCACATGTATCGCGATGACCCCCGCGGATTCGAGCATCTTATATATCTTTGCGGGATTTCCGGCGGAGGTGACAACTACCTTGACCCCCCTGTCCAGTGCGGCGCCTATCATAGTCTCATAATCGGGTCTTATCAGGGGGAAACTTATACCGAAGGGTTTATCTGTCAGCGATTGGAGTTTGTCCAGTTCCGCGTTAAGAATCTCTATATCCATGGCCCCGATACCCATGACGCCGAGTCCTCCGGCATTGGATACGGCGGCTGTAAGCTCAGCGTTTGATACCCACACCATGCCTCCCTTTATAATGGGATATTTGATGCCCAGGATTTCGGTTACTCTCGTTTTTATCATATCAAGCCTCCGTTATTTTCACGCTTTCCATTTTGTCGCCCTGCCGAATGGCGTCGACAACATCCCCGCCCTTTACCACTTTTCCAAAGACTGTATGATGTCCATCCAGGTGTGGCTGCGGTGAATGGGTGATGAAGAATTGACTCCCATTTGTATTCGGTCCCGCGTTCGCCATCGAGATTACATGACTCTCATGCTTCAGGGGGTTTCCTTTTGTTTCGTCCTCAAACTGATAGCCCGGTCCCCCTCGTCCGGTGCCGGTTGGATCGCCTCCCTGGATCATGAAATCACTGATCACCCGGTGAAACAAAACTCCATCGTAAAACCCTTCCCGTGCCAGAAAAACAAAGTTGTTAACGGTTTTGGGTGCATGCCGGGCGTACAGCTCCAGCTCAATGACACCTTTGTTAGTCTCCATTGTCATCCCGTAAACCTTCTCCGGATCAATCTGCATTTCTGGCGGGTTATCCCACTGATTCGTAGCCATATGTTATTTTTCCTCCATGTTATTATTATTCGGACTGATATGTCCTGGCGGGATAATCCCAGATAAGTCTGCTGCAGATTTGTCCGGCTCCCGTTTGTCAATAAAACACAAGCAACCTAACAGGAACCGAGACAAGAGTCAACATCATGAGACCTTGGAACTTACCGTTTTTTCCCAGATACGCGATTATACCAGATACTATGCCTGCGCTTTGCATATTCCAAGTCGATCTTACCTGTAAAAATCCCCGGCAGCATGGGCCAGTTCTCCTTGAAGATGAAGGCCCCAAGGTGAACCACGATCCCGATAATAATCAGGAAAGTGCCCAGGTTATGGGTCTGGGTAATCCAGAAGGTGAACCCTTCGGAAAAGTTGATATGCGGCAGGTTTTTAATCACCTTGAAAATACCAGTAAAGACCAGAAGCAACAGTGAAAAGCCGATAAACACATAAGCCAGACGCTGCTCGGCCAGGTATTTATCGTTTTCGGGTTCCTTTCCAAAACCGAAAACGGCCATAATGATCTGTGCCGACTGTTTCATATCGCCCCTGCGTGGCAGCATGTCGAAGTCCCTGCGCATTACATGGAAAACAATGTGATACATAATGGCAAATATCAGGACGGTCGCTGCCCAGTAGTGAATAGACAGGGTTATGGAATAATCGGAAACCCAGGACAGGCCGGGCAGTTGATCCAGCATGTAGCGCTTATACAGGGGCATTTGCCCTAATCCGCTGAAGATCAGGATAAATGTAGAGATTGCCACCGTCCAGTGTACAAAGAGGACAGAAAAGCCATGACGTTTGATCGTTTTCTTGTCCTTAGCGATCTTTTCAGTCATCTTTTTCGCCTCCCTTCATCGTCCTATATGCGGCTCCCGCGGCGGCGGCAATGCCCGCGACAGGGGCTATTGCCATGCTCCAGGCTATACCGTTTGCGGTTTCTGTAAAATTCTCCACATTAACTGACATGCCCGGAAAACCGGGGGCCTTTGAATTAGGTTGAGCCGCTTTCTGTTTCATCAATTCAGCGTCAATCTTTTCAAAGGGCACAGGTGATACGTAAAAAGTGGATGTGCCGCTATTTTCCTTCTCGCCATAGATATAACCGTTAATTTCGGTTGCTCTCTTATGGGCCAATGCACGCATTTTTTCTTTCTCTCCAAAAATGATGGCATTGCGAGGACATAGTTCCACGCAGGCCGGTTCACGTCCTGATTTGACCCTGCTGTAGCATAGATCACATTTGTACATTACACCGCCACCGGCAAGCTTCGGCGCTATATCCAGATATATTCCGACCCCGGCCTGACGGGCCGGTATTTCCCAGGGACATACATCACGACACTTTGCCCCGCCAAAGCAGAGATCATGGTTGATGACAACAGGGCCTTCAGGCATCTTGTGTTGTACGCTGAAAGGGCAGACCTTTGCGCATGGCGGATTGTCACAGTGCATGCAGCGCCGGGGAACTGACAGATCATATTTCTTGCCGCCGTGCTCTACATTTACATTTTGCACAAAGGTCCAGTTATACGGTGTCAGCCGGCTGGTTAACCCCCTTTTTTTAGACCAGTCCTCTTTCTTCTTGTGTGGCCAGTAATTGAGTATGTCTTTTACAGGTTCAGGGAACCGTCCCTTGTTTTCTTCCCTGCATGCGGTTACACAGGCTGGGGTATCCAGTCCTTTGCAACCGTCACACCTTGTCAAATCGATCATGGTACCAACTTGTGCAACATCGGACGCCACAGCATTCTTGCCAAAACCTGTTAGCGCAACACCACTCGCCACACCGGCCGCTGCAGACCGTTTTAAAAATTCTCTTCTTGAGAAATCAGACATTTATTACGCTCCCCTCTTTTCGATAAAGAAAATATCGAACTGTTATTGAATATGCATATTAGAGCAGCTATAATTAAAGCGCCATTATTATTTGCTCTGAAAATATGGAAGCTAGGTCCTGTCACAGTCCCAGTGTAAAAAGAACAGTTCCGGTCGCAATTCCAAAGATAAGATTAAACACTTTAATAAGGATTGAATCCTTAATGCTATAGGAAAGCATCGGGAGCATTCCGTGTCCGTCTTGGACAAACGATGTCGTGAACAGTACGGAAAAGGGAACCAGCCCCTGAGCATACATCATCACGAATATCAGATGGGGACCAGACTCAGGAATCATCCCGATCAAGGCACCAACCAGGAGCACCCATATCATATGCTCACGCACAAAAACTTCCAAATTCCAAGAACCTATGCCCCAGTGAACAAAAAGAAGAGCACCGAAAGTCCACAGGAAAACACGAAACATGTGCTTCTTTATTATATGATCCCATATATGGGAACTCAGATAATGCTCGGACGCAACCCCTGAAATATATAGAGAGCCCATAGATAAAAATACAAATGTGATGCGTTTCCAGTTCCAATCGGCCGGGCCCAATATCCCAGATATAAGCAGTGCCAGATAGGACCCTATAAGCGCGATGAGCAGGAAACGGGTGAAGGAAAGCTGCTGAAAATTTTTCAGCAGGTTCCCGAATCGAAAGATCTGGTTCACTTTCTCCGGACTATTCACGCCGGGAAGGCATTCTTCGCAATCTGCCTCACTACAGGATTCACATGGAACAATTCCTGTAATTTTAATTATCCTGTCGCTTATCCAGGCAAAGACGATTCCGGATATAAAGAGTAACCCAAAGAGCAATATCGCCGTGCCGGGGAACTGGGCAAGCATCACAAAGGCTTCATCCCCTGACGTGGCAATCATTCCCCCCACAATAGCGCCAAAAGATATCATTCCATGGACATAAAGCGTTACGTTCATAAAGGCGCCCAAGCAACCCGGGGTAGAACCAAGAAAGGAGGCCAGTGTATACTGTCGCCATTGGCCTCCCTGTAGAACGCTCGATGCTTTTCCTTTGGTGGCAATATTTATAAAATCTACCAAAAGCATCATTACAAAGACGAAGAAGCTGATCATCAGAGAATGTTTAAAAACAGGCAGAATTTCCGTCAGACTTTCCATTTTCTAGTCTTTCCAATAAAAGGTTTGAACCATATTTACGAGAACAAGGGTTCAAGCTACGGTGATCATGCACACCACTAAATAAGCCACCAATTATCGTTTGACCCCCCCGATGGTTGGTGGCAACACTCAGCGTATCTATACAGGAATAATGAATCTTCTGTTTCCTTTTCTGTTGATTCAAATTACCAGGCAATCATGATTTTAGAACTATATGCTTTCTCTTCTCTCCTTTATTCTTTTCTTCTACAATCCTCTTCATATTTTCGTTTACTAAATTGACGGCATCAACTATTTTGTCTGTTTTTACTACAACGCATACAAACTTACCTAATAGTCTTAAGATATTAGGCCCAAATTTTCTGCCAGCCATAACATCGATACCGTCCATGACAGAGGCTGTAGCCTTGGCCTTACCTGGGTCTCCATGTTTTAATGATTCATTTTCTTCGTATTTCACATTTTCCCGTGTCTCGACAAATTTTTCTCTGCCGTCAGAAAATTTGTAGATGTGAAAATACTTTGCCATTCCAAAATGATCGTCATTAAAATTTTCTCCATCATCTGTGCTAAAAGCAATAATTAAATCCATATATTATCTCCGTCTCCGTATTTTTGTGTATTATTTAAATTCATTGATCTTCTCCAGCAACATTGCCTCCGGCATGGCGCCGATGATATCTCCTACCTTATTGCCGTCCTTAAAGACGAGAAGGTTTGGTATGGACCGGATATTGAATTTGGCCGAGGTGCCTGGATTGTTATCAACATCAAGTTTCCCGAATACGATATTGCCTTTTTGGCTCGAGGCCAGCTTTGCAATAACAGGACCTATCATCTTACAGGGTCCACACCATTCAGCCCAGCAGTCAACAACCAGAAACGGATATTTTGAAATCGCCTCATCCATGTTCCCATCAGTAATAACAACCGGATAATCAGGGTTAACTGATAAAAATTCTCTCAGTTTTTTCTCCTTTTCCTCTTTTTCCAATATCTCTTTTGCGCTGTTTGATCCGTAGCCTAGTACCTGATTAACAAATGTTTTCTCTTGCTGCACACCTATAGTGACAGACCCTTTTTCCTCATTGATAACCTGCTGGGGGACGGATGAAACATTGAACATTCTTGCCCTGTCCATCATCTCCTGGGCTTCTATGCATCGTGAAATTATCTTTCCACCGGACTCGATGGCAATCTGGTTAGAGAGGACAACCGCTTTCGGACAGTGTGGGCAAGCAGGTGTAACATATGTCTCTAACAGCATATCTCTGTCAATATTTTTCAGTTTTTCTCTGGAAGAAGGATCAAGGGCACTGTCCCCGCGTGAGATCATAGAAATGGCTTCAATGAAAGAGCCTGCCTCATGTCCCGCGGGTGCTCCAAAATATTGAACTGGGTACCAGCCATTGCCATCACCAATAATAACGGTTGGAGAGACAGTTATACCCAGTTTTTTTGTCTCCTCTTCGTAAATACCATTAGAATCTACATGAATCTTACTGCTTATCTCTGATAACTCTTTCAAAAATTCTTTCGTAAAATCGACATACTCACTGGTGTTATTTCCCGAAATAAGGGTGGCGGAAAACATTTTGATGTAGACATCATCTTTGAGCTCCGCGTCAAATTTTTCCCTGATCTGTTGTTTTGTTTCGTCGTTAAATATCATTTTTCTTCTCCTTTTTTACTCGCCTGTCCGGCTTGTGTTATTATAATAAGATATTTCCTTTTATCTTAAAAAGCCGGCAATTTTTCATAATTGACAATGCCCATAATCTCATCTACATTATGGCTACAATATATTCGATGATGCTAATATAGTATCAGTTTTTTTTTTGTCAAACACAAAGTGGGAATGAGATCATGGTCAGGGACAGGTATGGATTGCGGAGAAATTGTAAATCGGGATAAGGTCGATATCACCTTCATATACCTTACCCGGAAAGGGGGCTTTATGGGAAAATTATATAAAGATTCAAGAGTTGAATTAACAGAGTTTACCGCGGCGCACTATGATTCTATCATGAATTTGATGAGCCTTGGTTACTATGCTCATTTTATAGAAAAAGCGGTTTCCCTGATGCGCATACAGCCGGAAGATAAAATTATTGACCTGGGATGTGGCACAGGAAGGAATGCTTGCCTGATGACATCATATCTTTCTGAAAAAGGCAAATTATTGGGAATGGATATCTCTGATGAGATGGAAAAACAGTTTCGCTCCCGCTTAAAAGAATTCACAAATGTTTCTTTCCTCAAGCAGCGAATTGACCAGCCGTTTGAACTTACAGGGACTTTTGATAAGGCATTTATCTCATTTGTTATACATGGATTTCCTCAAGAGGTAAGAGAAAAAACCATTAAAAATGTTGCTGATCATCTCAGGCCGGGGGGCAAATTTTTTATTCTGGATTATAACGAATTCTCACTGCTGGATATGCCACTGTATATGCGCGCTCCTTTTAAAATCATGGAATGTCCACATGCGTTTGATTTCATAAAGAGGGACTGGAAGGGAATCCTCAGAGATTTCGGGTTCCGCAGATTTCAGGAACACCTGTTCTTTTGGGATTACGTACGGCTCCTCGAAGCATCTTTATAAGGTCTGTCCTTCAATTATGTCAAAAGACTGTTCGTATCCCTCGTAAACATGCTGGAGAAAAGGTTTATATTGGGTTTTTTCGGGGAGACAAAAAAATGCGGAACCATAGCTGACCTGCGGGAACTGGATTATTGAATACCGGGGAAACCTATATTGAGGAAAATATAATGAAACTAATCAGTTGGAATGTCAACGGGATCAGGGCTATTGAGAAAAAGGGTTTTCTGGATTGGGTCTCTAAAGAATCTCCCGATGTGCTGTGCCTACAGGAGACCAAGGCGCATCCCGATCAGTTAAATGACAATCTGATTAACCCTGATAGATACGAAACCCATTGGGCCGCGGCTGAAAAAAAGGGTTATAGTGGGGTATCGGTTTTTACCCGGATCAAGCCGGTTTCGGTCAAAACGAGTTTCGGAGCCGGGGAATTTGATCTGGAGGGGCGTAATCTTGTTGTCGATTACGGGGATTTTGTTTTATTTAACATCTATTTTCCCAACGGCGGAAACCAAAACAAAAGGGTTCCTTTTAAGATGGATTTTTATGACGCATTCCTCAAGGCGATTGAAGCCGTGCGGAAAAAAGGACGGAGTATTGTCATCTGCGGGGATGTTAATACCGCCCATGAAGAGATTGATTTGTCCCGTCCCAGAGAGAACAGTAAAAACACGGGATTCCTCCCCGAGGAACGGGCATGGATCACCAAACTCCTGGGCAAAGGATATGTAGATACCTTCCGCCACTTAAATCCCAACCCGGGGCATTATAGCTGGTGGGACTACAAAACACGGGCGCGCGAAAGAAATGTCGGCTGGAGGATTGATTATTTTTTTATCAGCAGGGACCTTTTGCCGCGGCTTCAGAGCGCGTTCATCCTCAAGGATGTCATGGGCTCGGATCACTGCCCCGTCGGGATTGAACTGAAAGAGGTATCATAATGCAGGCCGCTGTAAATCTTATCCTCGTGAGGGTTGCCGCTCAATATGGCCTTAATATTAAGGAAATCCGTGAAGATCTTATCCTGGCCGGTAGCCCCGACCGGACAGAATCCCGTTATGTTGTTGAAGATGATCACGATGAGTTGTTTGTTCTGGAGACCATCCACCGGCACACACGCTCTCACAAGCAGCGGATTATCGACGCTCTTGATGAACTCTCCTCACGGGGTATCCTTGGAATTCATCCTTATTTGCGTACGGCCCATCAGGACGCGATTATCGATTTTGATGGAAAGAGCTGGCAATGTATTCCCTATATTTCCGGGTTTGAGTTGAACCGTCCGGGATATTTGCATGAAGTCTGGCGGGGAGATGTGGTCGCGGATTTTCTCATAAACCTTCATCATAAGGCCTCGCGCCTGACATTATTTGAAAATGAACCCGTTTTTTCTCTTGTGAAATTCATTGAGGATTTTGTGCGACGTCTCGAGCAGCATTACCCGAAACTTCTCGACTCCGCCCAAAAAGCCCTTGATTATGTCCGCCGGACATTTTCCCCCGTCCATGACGATCTGCCTGTTTCTTTTTGTCATGGAGATCTACATCCGCTCAATATAGTTTGGGGGGAAAGGGACATCCTCGCGGTGATCGACTGGGAATTCCTCGGGTTCAAACCTGAAGGATATGACCTGGCAAACCTGATAGGATGCCTGGGAATGGAGCACCCCAGGGGATTGCAGGGCGAGCTTCTTGAACGGTTGCTGCAGAGGCTCTCTGGCGGGAATGTATATGCCTCGATCACCTGGCGATATCTTTTTGAACTGGTTATCGCCACGCGTTTTGCCTGGTTGTCGGGATGGCTCAATAAAAAGGATTTCGAGATGGTCGAGCTTGAGCTTGACTATCTGAATCTTCTTGTTGAACACGAGGGTTTATTGAAAAATACCTGGCAGGTGACGACTTGAAGAATCATGCTGGGTTTAAACTTTCGGCGCGGGCTTTCGAACATAACGGGGAAAGCTGTTTAAACGCGTTGTGAAATTGTTAGTCACCTTTCGGGTTTAATAAATACGAGGCGCGATATGGTTTAACGTATTAATATTATGGCAAATAATACTTGAAGAGCCTAGGCTTTTGATTTATAGTGAGTTTGTGACAAAACACAATAATATCAAAAGGAAAGGGCTCATATGAACCACATCAAGATCGCCTCCCAAATTCAAGCTGATATTCACGTTTGCCGCCTGCAGGGTGGAGTTGGGAAAGCCGGGAAAGGTTGTAAACTAAGGGGAAAGCTGTTAGACTCCCGCCCTGAAAATGGGAGAAGGAGAGGTGTCCGGGACGTAATGAAAAAGATATCCCACATTATTTTTCTTTTGATTCTGCTTTTGATGATTGTTGTCTGTCCGGAGGCATTCGGTTCTGCGGACATACTCAATGTCAGGTACTGGACAGCTCCGGATTACACTAGGGTTGTTTTAGATGTGAGTAATGAGACGTCTTACACTGTTGTGCTGGAGGAGGATCACAGAATAGTTGTCGACCTGAAAGGCACGGTTCTGCCCGGTGGAATTCCCCATACCTATGACATTGATAAACCCGCGGTCAAAAAGGTCATTCTGACTTCTCTGCCCAAAGGGGGTGTCAGGGTGGAATTGCAGGTAGCGGACAATGTCGAGATGAAGGCATTTAAGCTTAATAGAATACTCAACAAACCATATCGTGTCGTTATCGACGTCATGCTTCCGGACGTGGAGAGAAAGGAAAGCGATGAGCGGAAGAAGATCAAGGTGCTGGAAAAGAAGATCGTTGTTATTGATCCAGGGCATGGCGGAGAAGATCCAGGAGCCGTGGGCCGCAGGGGAACGCTCGAGAAAGATGTGGTTCTTGGTATAGCGAAGAAGTTGCAGGGGATCTTGAAAAAGAGGGGTTACGAGGCCTTTCTTACGAGAAATGGAGATTATTATATATCTTTGAAAAACAGGGGCCGGATAGCCAGAGAATACGGCGCTGATATCTTCATCAGTATCCACGCCGATGCCTCCAGAAGCAGGGGTGCCCGGGGGACGTCTGTATATTGCCTATCAAACGGGGGAGCGAGCAGCGAGGCCGCAAAGCTTCTCGCACAGAGTGAGAACCTGTCGGATATAATAGGCGGTTCCCAGAATGGACATAATAACGGGGAATCAGATCCGATAACCCTTAATATGCTGCAGACAGAGACCATGAACCATTCAATGGCCTTTGGTGGTGTCGCTTTGGAAAAGATAAAACAGGTAAATCATCTGAAATTTTCAAAGGTGCAGGAAGCCCCCTTCAGGGTTCTAAAACTTCCGGATATCACTTCCCTGCTGATAGAAACCGCTTTTATAACAAATCCAAGAGAGGAGTTGTTGCTCCGTAGTTCTTCTTATCAGACTGATATCGCCTGGGCGATAGCCTACGCTGTTGATGAATCCATTCCGCTTCCCTATACTTCGGACAGGAGCTGGTGTAAGGAAGTGCTTAGCCCGAAAACATCTTTGCCTGCCGGAGAGACAACATATATCACATACAGGGTAAAGAAAGGAGATATACTGGAGCAAATTGCCAACAGGCACGGCACTACAATGAAGGTCCTCACTAGGATCAACAATATCAAGTCCAAAAACCGGATATACGTTGGCCAGAAGTTGAAAGTTCCATCCGGATCCTCGGCCCCGGTGCCATCGGTATATGTGGTGAAACGGGGAGATATACTGGAGAGTATAGCAGCAAAGCATGGCACAACGCTGAAGTCTCTGATGGAGATCAACAACCTCAAGTCCAAAAACAGGATATATGTCGGCCAGAAGTTGAAAGTTCTCTCGGGATCCACGGCACCGGTACCATCAGTATATGTTGTGAAGCGGGGGGATATACTGGAGAATATAGCGGTAAAGCATGGCACGACCGTAAGCGCTCTGATAGAGATCAACAAACTCAAATCCAGAAACAGGATATATGTCGGTCAGAAGCTGAAGATACCCGGCATGGATTCTGCGCCAATGGTACCTGTGGTATATGTGGTGAAGAGGGGGGATAACCTGGAAAGTATAGCCGTGAAGCATGGCACTACTGTAGGAGTTCTGATAAAGATCAACAACCTCAAGTCCAGAAACAGGATATATGTCGGCCAGAAGTTGAAGATCCCCTATGCGTGAACGACAGTTTACAGTTTACGGTTAAGAGCGATTCACAGTTGAATCCTGAACATTGAACCTTACCCCTCATATCCCATATCTCACCCCTCATGCCTTAAACCGTGAACCGTTTGATCACAATTGTCTTTCAATATCCGCTATCTTCTCTTTCAGTTTCTTTGGGGATACAGTGCCCCGGGCTTTTATCTCCGGAGCGAAGACTGATATCCTGTATTCCTCCACCATCCACGCGTACTCTTCCACGTCTCGCTTTTTCTCTTTGGACGAAGAGGCGGCTTTTTTCAGCATCTCTTCCAGTTTGTCGTCAAAAGGACTGAGCCGGTCGGCTTTGAGCTTGTCCTTTTCCAGGTGCGCTATGCCTCTTTCGGCTCGAATCATGATGGCGCGAAGATGCCTCGGTATGTCAGATAACCTTTCCACTTCATAAATTTCCACGAAATCCTCCGGCATCAGCCGGTTGATATCTTTTCTGAGACCGGCGATAAAATCATTCGCGGATCTGTTGGTAATGTTTGCTATTTCCAGCCTGTGAAGAATCTCTCTAACTTCTCCGTGCATTTTCACTGCCGGGATAACATTCTGTAACAATTTCTGCCCTTCCGCGAGGATATCGCGACCCGCGGACTTCGCGTATTCGAGGAAATCCTCTCGCTTTCTTATGTTTCGTTCAAAGAGGGTGCGGATGGTTTTTCGGTACAGGGCATTTTCTATCTGTTTCGCTCCTCCGCAGTAATTTGCACCTTTTTTTATCTCCTGCGGAAGGGTGAGACATTTTTTCAGGAATTTCATATCCTTCCTGAAATGTATTTCATAGAGCACGGCGATGCCTTCCCTGTGTGTCCTCTCCGCCTTTTTCATATCTCTGAAGAGGCGTATGGCTATGTTGCCGTCAGCTTCCCTTTCCAGCGCCGGGTATGCCAGGCCAGCATCCCCGTCTTTACCTTTCAGGGTGATTTCTTCAGGGAGGTCCGCGAAATCCCACGAGGTTATTCCATCCCTTTCCCATTGCTTCTTTGCCATCTTGAATGCCGGCGATTCCCCGCCATCAGGGATATCTTTATGCAGAAGGTGGATATCACGGCCGGAGCGGATTTCCTCTCCCTTTTCGTTCACGAAGGAAAATCGCATCTTCAAATAATCCGGGATGTTTTCTATCGGCCATGCCGCGGCAGGTATATTGATGTTGAATTTTTCATGTATGAATTGTGCCATGGATGTGATGAGTGAGCTGTCACTGCTTTTGATGTTGTGTATCATTGTGTTCACTGTCTGTGGAATGGGTACAAGTTTTTTCCTGTACTCTTTGGGCAGGCCTTTTATGAGGGCAGTTATCTTTTCTCTGAGAAGGGCGGGAATCCGCCAGTCCGCTGATTCCAGAGGGAGAGTTGAAGCGACATCGGAGGGAACATGTATGGTTACTCCGTCATCGGGCTTTCCGGGATCGAAACTGTATGAACAGGACAAAACCCTGTTTCCCAGAGTAATTTCGTCCGGGTACATGGAGAGCTCTTCTTCCGGATAGTGTTCCATTATATCTTCTCTGCTCATCCGGAGAAAATCATCCGTGCCTCTGTCCTTTATAAGTTTCTTCAGGGTTCTGATATTGTAGGCGATATCGACTCGTTTCTCGTAGAATTCGGTGAGAATATCCTCGTTTGCCAGGATATTTCTCCTGCGCAGCCTGTCTTCCATATTAGCCACTTCTTCAATCAGATCCCGGTTATGTATCAGGAAGGGAAGCGGCTCCCTGATATCACCTTCTACGAGGGCGCTTCGGATGAATATCTTCGTGGCTTCCACCGGGTCTATGCGACCGTACGAAACGGGTCTTCCCGGCACTATGACCAGACCGTAGAGCTTTACCTGCTCGCTTGCAACTACCTCGCCCCGATTCTTTTCCCAGTGTGCTTCCAGATAGTTTCGGCGGCAGAGATCGCCCCCGATTTCTTCCAGCCATTCGGGATTTATGACGGCGTTGATCCGGGCGAATATCCTTGATGTTTCAACTATTTCCGCCGAGACTATCCAGTCCCCACCGCTGTTGAAGAGCCCCGAGCCGGGAAAGATCATAACCTCTTTCCCCTTTGCCATCAGATATATATTTTTTTCCTTCTTTACGCCTATGCTTGAAATATAGCCGCCGAGAATGGCCTTGTGTATCCCTTCGTAAAGCAATTCTCCCTGTAGAGTTTTCTTTGTCTTTCTGTGCCCGGTTTCTTCGAGGATGTTCGATATCTGTTCATATACATCCCGCCATTCTCTCATCCGCCTGTATGACAGAAAATGTTCTGTGCAGAATTTGCGCATCCGGTTTTGTGTCTTCAACTCTTTGCGGATATCGTGATATCTGTTCCATATATTCAGGAGTGTTATAAAGTCGGAGGCGGGATTTACAAAGGGTTTGTGCATCCTGTCGGCATTCTGTTCTTTTCCAAGGGGCCGTTCTCTGGGGTCCTGAATAGACAGAGCGGAGGCTATAATAATCACCTCCTCCACGCACTTGTACCTTTCGGCATCTATGATCATACGCGAAATCCTGGGATCCAGGGGGAGGCGCGACATGGCAGTTCCCCTGTCTGTCAGGATGATTTTTCCGCCCGCTGATCTTGTGGCGCCCAGTTCCCGGAGCAGGGCGAATCCGTCCCTGATATTTCCGGGAGAGGGTGCATCTACAAAGGGAAATGAAGAGATGTTGCCCATACCCAGGGCGATCATTCTCAGTATCACCTCTGCCAGGTTGGAGCGAAGTATCTCCGGAGTGGTAAAGAGGGGACGTTTCTCATAGTCTTCTTCGGTGTAAAGACGGACGCACACTCCGTCCTGCACACGTCCACAGCGCCCCTTTCTCTGGATGGCATTGCTTCTTGATATAGCCTTTATGGGGAGTCTTCTGGTCCTTGTGCCGGAATTGTATTCAGATATTCTTGCGAGGCCGGTATCAATGACATATCGGATGCCGGGGATGGTAATGGAGGTCTCGGCCACGTTGGTAGCCACAACGATTTTTCTTTTCCTTGTTCGCGCGAATACTCGCTGCTGCTGAGAAGACGACAGACGTCCGAAAAGGGGAAGCACTGTTGAATCGTCATTTTTGCCCGCGGCGAGGATAGCGCATGTATCCACGATATCCTGTTGTGTAGGCATAAAGATGAGGATATCTCCGGGTTCTTCTCTACTCAGCTCATCTACCGCTCTGACGGCCGCGTCCACATGAGATGTTTCACTCTCTTCTCCCATCTTCGAATCAATAGGCCGGTAGCGAACCTCCACGGGATACATACGTCCCGATACCTCTATTATAGGTGCGTTATCAAACGCTTTTGAGAATTTCTCCGGGTCTATGGTCGCGGATGTTATTATAAGCTTCAGATCCCTTCTCCGGCTCAGGAGTCTTTTGAGAATGCCGAGGATAAAATCTATGTTTGTGCTCCTCTCATGCGCTTCGTCAATAATAAGGGTATCGTACCTGTTCAGATAGGGGTCTGACTGCGTCTCCATGAGGAGGATACCATCGGTCATCAGTTTGATGTGGATATCTTTGTTTGTTTTGTCTCTAAAGCGTATCTTGTAGCCGACAGACCTTCCCACGTCTTCCTTCAGCTCGTCGGCGATCCTGTGGGCGACTGTCACCGCCGCGATCCTCCGGGGCTGGGTGCATCCTATAATGCCGTCTATGCCGCGTCCCGCCTCTATGCACATCTTCGGGATTTGTGTGGTCTTTCCGGAGCCGGTCTCGCCGGTAATTACGATAACCTGATGATTTTTTATGGCCTCTGTGATCTCATCTTTTTTCTTTGTTATGGGGAGAATGCCGGGGTAGGTGATTTCCGGCAGATGGTCTCGGCGGGCCTCCCTCTTTTTGATGGAGGTGTTCAGTCTTTTTTCCAATTTCAGCAGTTTGGTCAGTGTCCCTTCGCCATCTTCGCCTTTCTGAACGGAGTTGCTTATGAAACGCAACTCTCCGGTGATAAGACGCCTGTCCGGATGGAGCGCCCTTCTCACGCCGGAGCGTATCCTTTTTTGCAGTGATTTTATATCAGGCAATGCCATCTTTGATTTCGAGTTGGAGAATTCTTGACCGGTCATATAGTTTGATGGGGATTTACGCATTTTCTTACGATAATAGCAAACCAAATATGACGGTTCTGGTTCAGGGCTCAAGCCTGCTTTGGGGAAAGTTGTCTTTTTGTCGATGGATCTGGCTGATGGATTGCGCTTTTTTAGGTCTTTTCCCGTTTCAACCATCTGATTTGGTTTGATTTTGAAAGACCCATTGTGCTATAAGCCTGATGATAATTCAGGTATGAAGGGAGAAGAATGGCATGACAGATGAGAAGGCTTTGGAAGAATACACAGTGGCAGAGCTGAAGGAGATTGCACGAAGCAGCGGGAAGATCGAGGGCCTCGGCGCCATGAAAAAGGCTGATTTGATAAGCGCTATCAGGGTTGTGCGGGATGAGATTGTGGAAACAGTGGAAAAGGTGTCAGAAGAGAAGGTGTCAGAGGTGCCCGAAGAATCCGCGAAGACAGTGGAAAAAGATGTTTCTTCTGACCCCGCCAAAGAGAAGCCTAAAAAGAAAGCTGGAAAAGCGCCCGAAAAATCTCCGGTGACGGTATCGTCCCTGAAAGAAAAGATGGGGGTACTCAAACAGAAAAAGGAGGAACTGAAGAAGAAGGGAGACAGGGCAGGAGTTAACCGTCTCAGAAGAAGGGTAAACCGGCTTAAAAAAAGGACAAGAATGCCGGCGAAGGTTGCTTCTTAGGCAAACCCTGAGTGTGATGTTGGAGGTTGAGTTATGTTTGTAGGAAAAAAGATGGCGAGAGACCTGATAACGATAACAGGGGATACGAGCATTCTCAAGGTAAAGAATCTTTTAAAGCAGCATAAGATTGATCAGCTTCCCGTGGTGGATGGGAAGAAGCTGGTGGGCATTATTACAGACAGAGATATCAGAGTTAATCTGCCATCTCCGGCGAGCACCCTTTCTGTTCACGAGCTTAATTATCTTCTTTCGGAGATGAAGACAGAGGATGTCATGACCAGGAAGGTGTTTACAACGACGCCAGGAACCACTATTGAAGAAGCGGCCAGATTGATAAATGAGAAACATGTCAACAGTCTGCCGGTTGTGGTCGACGATGAACTGGTTGGCCTGATTACTACCTGTGACCTTCTGAATATTCTCCTTGAATTCATAGGGGTGCATAGTGCTCCGAGCGGCCGTGTGGAACTCAGGCTCTCAAACAATATAGGTGAAATAGCGAAGATAGAGAATATCATAAACGGTATGGGGCTGAGGATAGTGTCCCTGGTTTCTACCATAGACAAAGATGACAGCGATGTGCGTCCCACTCTTGTGAGAGTTAGTACTGACAACATCGATGAACTTTGCGGGGTTTTTGAAGATGCCGGGTACGCAGTTATTAATGAGTACAGGATGGACAAATAAGTAAAGCCAGAGATTTGATCCCACAGAAAGAAACAGAAAATACCCGCGTAGTGAAAGCAGCGTGGATTGTCGGGCTTGCGACTCTGCTGAGCAGAGTATTCGGCTTTATCCGGGACATGGTAATAGCGGGATTCTTCGGAGCGGGACCGGCTACCGATGCCTTTTTCGTCGCCTTCAGGATTCCCAATCTTCTCCGCAGTCTGTTTGCGGAGGGCTCTCTCACCATAGCCTTTATTCCCGTTTTTACCGGATACCTCAAACGATCAAAAAAACAGGCCGTTGAGCTTGCAGGCATCGCCTTTACGCTTCTCTCCATTATTCTTGTGCTGGTCTCGGTCGCCGGGATATTGCTTTCTCCCTGGATTGTCAGAGTTATGGCGCCCGGGTTTGCTGACGTTCCGGATAAATACGCGCTCACAGTATTTCTAACCCGCCTGATGTTCCCCTATATATTTTTTATATCCCTGGTAGCACTGTGCATGGGCATTCTCAATTCCTTCAGGCACTTTGCGGCGCCTGCCCTCGCTCCGGTGGTTCTTAATATCTGCATGATAGCTGCCGCGTTTCTCCTGAAAGACTGTTTCAGAGATCCGATAATATCCCTCGCTGTGGGTGTTATGGTGGGAGGAGTTCTTCAGCTTGCCATGCAATTCCCGTTTCTGCTCAGGGTGGGCGCGAGGTTAAGACCGAATTTCCATTTCAACCATCCGGGAATAAAGAGTATAAGGGTACTGATGCTTCCGGCGGTGTTCGGCGCCGCTGTCTATCAGGCAAGCATATTCATAAACACCATCCTGGCATCGCTTCTTCCTGAAGGCAGCGTGTCATATCTGTACTATGCCGACAGGGTGGTGCAGCTTCCGCTCGGTGTGTTCGCGATTGCGGTGGGGACGGCATCGCTCCCCAGTTTTTCAGAACAGATGGCCGGAGGAAATTATGAAGGATTGAAGGATACGGTATCATTTTCCCTGAGGTTGATCCTGTTTGTTACTATACCGGCAATGATTGCCCTGATTGTCCTGCGTGTACCTATCATATCTGTGCTCTTCCAGCGTGGGGAGTTCGATGTTTCGTCAACGGTTTTTACCGCCCAGGCACTGCTTTATTATGCCGTAGGCTTGTGGGCATTTTCGTGCATAAGGGTTATATTATCCGCGTTTTACGCCCTGCAGGATACCAGGACTCCTGTAAAGATTGCAGTTGCGGCGCTCCTTGTAAATGTTGTAATGAGTGTTGTGCTGATGTTCCCTATGAAACATGCCGGACTCGCGTTTGCCACATCAATTGCCTCCGCGGTCAATGTTGTTATCCTTGCCGTGATATTGAAAAGGAAGGTGGGAGGGTTTCTTAAAAAGAGTTTCTGGACATCTGTGCTCAAGACCACGCTGGCATCCGGGGTCATGGGGCTGTCAATAATTGCAGTAAACTATACTCTCGGATGGAACAGCGAAGGGGCCCTCGGAGAAAGGTTGTTTTTCCTGACAGTCGCGGTGACTGTCGGGCTTGTTGTATTTGCTGTGAGTTCGCTTGTTCTGGGTAGCTCCGAGATGAAATCTCTGCTCAGAATGAAAAATGGATAAAGACTATGCTGCTGAAGATAAATAGCAAAAATCCCCAGGCGCGGCTTATAAAAAGGGCCGCTCAAGTGCTGAATGACGGCGGTATTGTGGTTTATCCCACAGATACATCTTATGGAATGGGGTGTGATCTGTTCAATAAAAGGGGTATCGAGAAGATATATGAGATAAAAAAGAGGAACAAAAATCAGCCCTTCAGCTTTATCTGTGCCGATCTTGGTGATATAAGCAACTATGCGGTGGTGACCAATTACGCGTATAAAATCATGAAGCGGCTGCTGCCCGGTCCCTATACCTTTATACTGGGGTCATCCAGGCTGGTTCCGAAGATTCTGCTGCCGAAGAGGAAAGAGGTAGGAATAAGGATACCGGACAACGAGATATGTCTTTCTCTTGTCAGAGAATTCGGGGGTCCGATAATCAGCACCACAGTAAAATCGAGTGAGGATGAGATAATAACAGATCCGGATATAATAGAAGAGAAACTTGGATATTGCATAGATCTGATTATAGATGGAGATATCCTGCTTCCTGAGCTGTCAACGGTTGTGAATCTTGCTAATGATACGCCCGAAATAGTCAGAGAAGGGAAGGGCGATCCAGATGTATTTTGACATGTATCCGAAAGAGGTAACTATTTAGGTTCACAGTTCAGGTCTGTCCCGACCTGTCTGCGTGCGAGTATGCACAGGCAGGCGAGTCGGGATTTGTAACCTAGATGCCTTCAACCTACAGTCTAAACAACCTGAGTGATTACGAAAGAGGATTATGATGACTAAAAAAATGCTTATCAATACAATAGATGAAGAAGAAAGCCGGATGGCCATTGTTGAAGACGGCAATCTGGTTGAATATAATGTGAGAATGTCGGTCAAGGAACCGACAACCGGTAATATATACAATGGCACTGTACAAAATGTGCAGCAGGGACTGCGGGCGGCCTTTGTGGATTATGGCGTCGGCAAGAGCGGTTTTCTGCCGCTGCGTGATGTAGCGCCGGAATACTTCAGCGAGGACAGGAAGTTACAAATAGGAAAAAAACTACTGGTGCAGGTTGTAAGAGAAGAAAAAGGATCCAAAGGCGCCATGCTGACAACACATATATCGCTTCCCGGCCGGTACCTTGTTCTCATGCCTAACAAGCAGGGCAGTGGTGGAATTTCCCGCAAGATAGAGAATGAAGCGGACAGAAGGAAGCTCAAGGAAGTAATGGGGCAGATAACAGAACAGGAGAATATGGGATTTATCGTTCGCACCGCCGGCATGAGCAGGACAAAACAGGAGCTTATCCGGGACTATCAGATGCTGTTGAGGCTGTGGAAAGACATGAAAGGAAAATCTGAAAAGACTACAGCGTCCGAATTGATATACCAGGAGACCGATTTTGCTGTCAGGGCATTCCGGGATTATTATACATCAGATATCAATGAGATACTGGTTGATGACTCAGAAACCGCCCGGAAGATGAGGGATTACTGCAAGGCTGTTTCGCCAAGAAATGTAAGGATGATAAAGTTTTATAAGGAAGAGACACCGCTGTTCGACCGATATGATATCGAAGACCAGATAAATGAGATATATCAGCCGCGCGTGATGCTTAAATCGGGTGTTTCCATCGTAATAGACTCCACCGAAGCGGGGATAACCATCGACGTAAACTCAGGCCGTTTGAAAAAGCGTGACGTGGAAGAAACCGCGTACACAACAAACATGGAAGCGGCTGTAGAGATAGCGAGGCAACTACGCTTAAGAGACCTTGGAGGACTCATCGTGGTCGATTTTATCGACATGATGGACAAGAATCACATTAGTCAGGTGGAGAAAGCCTTCCGGGACGCACTGAAGCTGGACAGATCCAGGATACAGATGGCAAAGATATCCAGATTCGGCATGCTGGAATTATCACGACAGAAGAAACAGTCCACAATACAGGAAATCAGCTATTCGATCTGTCCCTATTGCAGAGGAAATGGTGTCAGACCATCCGTGGAATATCTGGCGCTCAGCGCGCTCCGGAGGATTAAAGCCGAGGCGGCAAAAGAGAAGTCTTCGGAGATTGACGTTACTCTTCCACCGGAGGTAACCACGTATCTCCTCAACCAGAAGAGAAGCCAGTTAAGCAAACTGGAAGCACTTCATGGTGTTTCCGTGACCATCTCGGGAGATTCCAATCTGCTGTGGGGCGAATTTCAGTCCAAGACGGTGAAGAGAGAGCTGGTCGTTCCCGAGGCCGCGGTTGAAGTCGCCGAAGAGGAAACGAAGCCAACCGTCAGCAGGTCGCCCCGGAGGAGAAGAAGACCTCGACATACAACACCCGGAAATTCTAAACCTTCCGGAGCTCCCGATAAAGATGCGGTATCATCTGAGGCTGGCGGAGCGGATAAACCGGGTGTAACGGAATCGCATACAGTACCTCCTGAGAAAGCGCGGGACTCCACGAAAAAAGGTGGCATAGTAGGCAAGCTGTATGATTTCTTTAAATAAACAGATGTTGAACTGAATAGCTATCTCATTCCCGCTACTTGCGGCGGGGTTGGTGAGCGAATAAAAGCTTCCCTTAATCTCGCTTATGCGGGATTGAGGGAAGCGTCATTATCCTTTTCCATATGCCGACATATCGAAAATCCGGGTTCAAATTCCCAGGTGAAAAGGAATATGAAAAGAATTTCAGGAAACATTGTTGATGTATTGAATTCCAGAATCTACGCGGGAACCCTCGTTATTTCGGAGGGCAGGATAGCCGACATTATCCGGGAAGAAACAGGTGATGATACGTACATCATGCCCGGTTTTGTAGATGCCCATATTCATATTGAAAGCTCAATGCTGACACCCGCTGAATTTTCCAGGATAGCGACCGTGCATGGCACGGTTGCCACGGTATCAGATCCGCATGAGATCGCGAATGTGCTTGGTATTGAAGGCGTGAAGTATATGATAGAAGACGCCAGAAAATCCCCGGTGAAGATTTGTTTCGGAGCGCCTTCCTGCGTTCCGGCAACACCCTTTGAGACAGCGGGCGCCGTGCTGGGAGTGGAAGAAGTGGAAGAACTGCTTAAGCTCAGTGAGATTGGATACCTGAGTGAAGTCATGAATTTCCCTGGAGTTCTAAACGGCGATAAGGAGATCATGGACAAAATCCGCGTTGCCGCAGAATACTCTAAACCGGTGGACGGCCATGCTCCGGGCCTGCGCGGAGGTGAACTGGAGAGATACATAAACGCCGGGATATCGACAAATCATGAATGTCTTTCGTGTGACGAGGCGCTTGAGAACATCGAAAAGGGTGTTAAGGTTCAAATCAGAAAAGGGTCCGCGGCTGATATCTTTGAAGAGTGTCTTCCTATCCTTGACGAGCACTACGAAAGCTGTATGTTTTGCAGTGATGACAAACACCCCGATGACCTGCTGAAGGGTCACATCAATGATATGGTGAAAGGGGCGATTGATTACGGCGTTGATGTCATGAAAGTTCTGAGGGTCGCGTCGGTGAATCCTGCATTGCACTATCGCCTGGATGTGGGTCTGCTTCGCAAGGGCGATCCAGCTGATTTTATCAGGGTTGACAACCTTGGCGACCTCAATATCCTGGAAACGTATATAAATGGCAGGGCCGTGGCGCGTGAGGGTGTTCCGCTGATACCCCGAAGGGCTTCAAAGATTGTCAACAACTTTCATGCGGCCCCCAAAGAGCCCGCTTCATTTGCGATCCCCTGCAGAGGGAACAGAATAAACATTATAAAGGCCACTGACGGCACTTTGTTTACAGACAGATTGATTGAAATTCCAAAGGTGGAAAACGGCTGTGCGATGTCGGACACGAAGAGGGATATCCTCAAGCTGGCAGTCGTGAACCGTTACAGAGATACAAAACCGGCAGTGGGTTTTGCCGGCAACTTTGGCATAAAAACCGGCGCGATTGCATCCAGCGTGGCGCATGACTCCCACAACATTGTGGCCGTAGGGGTTTCCGATGAGGATATATGCAGGGTTGTCAATCTTGTTATCTGTAACCGTGGTGGAATAGGGGCCGTTTCGGGAAGCAGAGAGATGGTACTCCCGTTGCCGATCGCCGGCATCATGAGTGATAAGGATTACGTCGGCGTGGCCGACAAATACATAAAGCTTGATGGAATGGCCAAATCCATGGGTTCAAAACTACGCGCGCCCTTTATGACTCTGTCATTCATGGCGCTCCTTGTTATACCCGGGATAAAGATGAGCGACAAGGGGCTGTTCGACGCGGAGAAATTCAGGATGATGGATGTTTTTTGCGGGTAGGGGCGACTTCAGCCGCCCATCAAATTTCTCTTGCCCTCATTTATATCTGAGTAGTTAAGATTTTTTAACATGTGGGAAAAACTTGACAAACGCCAACTGACAGTTTAAGAGTAGGTTATTGAGTATTCATAAGTAGTGTCGTGTCAATCAAGAAATGTCATTTCGACCGCAGGGAGAAATCCAGGATTTCTCAGTCGTGAAGACTCCTTCGAAATGACAGAGTATCGTTGACATGACAGTAGCTACACATTAGCCGCAGAGAGATTAAATCGAAAGCAGCACGGGGGAGTAGGAGTATTACCGCCGGATGCGAGGGAGAGAGGGGAACGAAGGTATCTGCAAGGCTGTCTGTAGGTTAGAGTGAAAAAAGAGGGATATTTATATAGCCGGTCATCAACAGCGGGTGGCCGATCTTTTCTGTGCTATTCCCAGAGAAATGGGTTAGGAGCAGATTTGGTATTGATTATCCTGAAACATGTAGATACACTTTAAACGATAAGCGACCTATAATTAATGTTCTGCTTCTAAATCAAAATGCATCAGGGGTAAAAAATGAAGATTCGGTTTTATATTGATCCAGAAACCAATCAACCCCATACTTATAACCACAAAATTAGCGAAAATGAAATTGCAGACGTGTTAGAGAAGCCAGGTGAAGATCGTCCAGGCCGTGAAGGTTCTCGTATCTGTATAGGACAAACAAAAAGTGGAAGATATCTACGTGTTATTTATGTCCCTGATCCTGTACCTCAAAGTGTTTTCGTAATTACGGCGTATGATTTAACAGGCAAAGCAATTAAAGCCTATAAACGTCGCAGAAGGAGAAAGTTGAAATGGTGAAGCAAAGCAAATACCCAAAAAGGTGGGATGAAGCACGTGTACAACGTGTGCTTGAGCATTATGAAGCTCAATCTGAAGAAGAAGCTGTTGCCGAGGATGAAGCAGCTTACGAAGATAAGGAACAGACTTTTATAGAAGTCCCCAATGAATTGGTCGCTGTTGTTCGAGAGCTTATTGCAAAAAAGACAGATCTGACACCAAATATTTGAGCAGAACAATTTGCTGGAGGGGACGCGCAAAAAGCCCCCCCCTCAGCAACACGGTGGTAGGAATTTTGCGAAAATATGCCCGCAAATATAAAAAATGATTCTCTCTCTCTCTCTCTCTCTTATCTACTTGTAATTATTAAGGAAGATATTTTGTACCCGCTTGGGGAGGGTGCTGTAATATCAAAAGAACCCCATTAGTTTCATTGACGGAACTGGTGGGGTTTTTTCATTTTTGTGCCGAACTCACATAACCCGTTAAAATAACACGGAGGATTGCGTTATGCTTCCTGATCAGCAAACATCATCGCAAATGAACATTCTCGTGGTCGATGACGATCAGGATTTTCGCTGGACTGTGAGTAACGTTCTGAAGGCATCCGGATATGGAGTGCTTGAGGCGGAAGATGGAAGAGCCGCCCTGAAAGTCCTGAAAAAAGATATTCCGAATCTGATCTTGCTGGATTATCGAATGCCCGGAGAGACAGGATTGCAGATTGCCCCGAAAATACAAAAAGAAGTTCCGGAAGTTCCCATTATCATGATTACCGCCTACGCAGACGTAGAGTCCGCCGTTAAGGCCATGAAGATGGGCGCATATGACTACATCTCAAAACCGGTTGATAACCATGATCTTATCTTTACAATCAAGCGGGTGCTGGAGAAACAGGGACTTACCCGGGAAGTAGAACATTTAAGAAAAGTCTTGAAAAAGAAAGATTCACTTCATGAGTTGATGGGAAGTAGCGAACAAATCGATAAACTGGTTGACCTGATAGGAAAGGTGGCCCCCACCTCCTATACTGTTTTGATAGAAGGAGAAAGCGGCACAGGCAAGGAGCTTGTGGCCCTCGCCATCCACGGTTTGAGTGAGATGAGGGAAGGGCCATTTGTCGCTGTGGACTGCGGCGCAATTCCTGAAACCCTGATAGAAAGCGAACTCTTCGGCTACATGAAGGGAGCGTTTACGGGAGCTCATGCAGACAAGCCGGGTCAGTTCGAGCTGGCTGAAGGAGGCACACTTTTTTTAGATGAGGTGGGAAATCTTTCTTATCCTGCTCAGCAAAAGCTTCTTCGCGCCATGCAGGAAAGGCATGTACAGAGATTGGGTGCAAAAAAATCCATTCCTGTTAATGTTCGAGTTGTCGCAGCAACCAACACATCCCTGGAAGCGGACATAAAAAAGGGTAGATTCCGCTCCGATTTATACTACCGATTGAATGAATTTTCCATCAAAGTACCTTCTCTCAGGGAAAGAAAAGATGATATCCCTTACTTAGCGAAAAAATTTATAGATGAAGCCATTATAGAACTCAAGAAAAACTGTCTCGGGTTTTCTAAAGAGGCCTATAAGGATTTAATTACCTATCACTGGCCGGGAAACGTCCGTGAATTGAGGAATATAATCCGCCAGGCAACCCTTCTCTGCGAGGAAAATGCTTCCATAAAACCGGAGCATTTGATGTTTGATATCGATATTACGCAAAGCCAATCGGAAATGGACCCCGATTCGCGCGTCCGAATTTATGGCGAAGATTCATTGAAGGAAACGGTCAAACGCCACGCTGATCAGATTGAAAAAAATATGATAAATCAGGCATTAAAAGAATCTGAAGGAAACAAGAGCAAGGCAGCCCGCAAACTGTGCGTCGATTACAAAACCCTCCTAAGAAAAATTAAAGCCCATCAGATAAACTGGTATGCAGTGAACAGTAATCACGAACCCTTGACCCCTGACCCCTGACCACTAATCTATGGCACGCATGCCATAGTTGGGCGCCGATGCCTCACCATCAAGACCCAACCCAGTCTCACTCTGAAAATACATTCTTAAAATAAACAATTAATTCAGCATGATGAAAAGAATGCATTGCTGGCATGCTATGTGCAAAATCACAAGTTCAGTATGAAGTAATTTATAGCAAGCAGGGTATGGCAGCGGAAGTTATCGCAGTATCAGTTGGGAAAGCCCTTTGATATTAATGAGCTTGTAAGTTTATGCAGGCAGGCTCTTAATAAGAGGAATACCTTGACAGGTCATTCTTCATAAAATCCATAACGAAAGGAGGTGATAATTATGGCAGTCGAGAAAAGTAATGCGTCTTCAAGTTTGGTCGAGGTAGTGGACAGGATCCTCGATAAGGGTGTTGTCGTCGATGCGTGGGTCAGGGTATCTCTCGTAGGTATCGAACTGCTCGCCATTGAGGCGAGAGTGACGGTAGCCGGTGTTGAGACCTTCCTGAAATATGCCGAGGCAATCGGTCTTACAGCTACAGCGTAGTAAAATGTTAGTAAAACTGAAGGGAGATTGGCAGATATCCTTGAGGGTGTAGAGGCGCACGAAATGCCCCTCTGCTAAGAGGATAATAGCTAATTATTAAGATCCCGAGCATATCTGACATCTCTTCAAGTTACTCAGGAGAATCGCAAGTAAACCTGACAATACTTCCTTCCGAGTCTATTGTCCGATTTATTTGCGATTTTTTGGATTAAGAGGTGAAAAAATGACGGTTGGAAATGATTTAAGGGCATTGGCCAACAGCATTATCGATTCATACGAAATGCGCGTGAAGACAGTCGGCGCTTTGATGAATCAGGCCAATCAATTACTGGGAAGTTTCCAATTAGAAATCGAAGATATGATGGTCGGCCTCAGGAATAACCTCGCAAAATCGGAAAGTCTTAGAAAAAAGGACTTCGACAGCATGATGAGCAGTGTGATTGAGCTCTGCCAGCGAACTGAAGAAGAGGCAGAAGAAAACCTCAAACGTTTCCAGGCGGAAGAAGAAGAGATGATCAAGCGCCTGAGGAACATCGTTCTCAGCGGAAACCGCTCAAATCTGGAAGATATCAAAACTATAAGAGAAGATATCCTGAAACGGCAGAAAGAGCGGGAGAAGACCATCATCAGAGCTCTCAAACGCTTCCAGATCGAACAGGAAGATATCAGGGTCGCCCTTAAGAATCTTTTATCGAAGGGAGAAAATGTAAAAATCAGAGATTTGAAGATCATGCTCAGATCGCTCAGTGTGCAGCAAAGCAATCACGACGCAGAAATAATCAGCATGCTGGAAGATTTTGAAGTTGCGAGAGAAAAGGTTCAAACCCAGTGGCAGGCGGTATCAAGGGCAAGTAATTAGTGTTCTGTGATTAGTGTTCAGTGATCAGGGGGGAGTAGAGGATTACATGTTATTCCATTTCTGGTTTTTAAATCCGCAATCCGAAATCTGCAATCCCCAATTGAAATGCCAATCTGTAAGATTCAGATTCGCCAAGAGTAACCTTCGAGGCATCCTTAGGGATATAGAGGTGTGGCCAACCCCTCTGTTAGAACATTTCAAGTATGTCTTTTAAATAGGATTAATAATGGAGGAAATGACATGGCAAGTGCAGACGATTTAAGAAGATTGGCAGAAGAAATGGCCGGCGCCTATGAGGAAAGGGTTAGGGTTATATCTGATGTCAAACAAGCAACGGCTGACATCAAGAAGGAAACAGGACAGTTATTAAATGACTTTGGCAAAGTACACGCGGCAATGTCTAAGGAACTGAAGGCCGAGCTGGCTGGGTTCAAGACTGATCTGGATGCGGCAGAGGGTGAACGCAAGAAAGATGATCAGGCCGAGATTTCAGAGAGAAAAGATTATATTATGGATCTTAAGAATAAAGCCAGAGAACTGATCGATGAGTTTGATAAGGCACATGGCGATATGGCGCAAGCATTGCGTGCCGAGCTGGCCAGGTTCAAATCAGAACTGGATGCGGAAGAGGATGAACGCAAGAAAAGAGACCAAGGCGAGACAAGGGAAACGGCCGAAGCCTGGAAAGGGCTTTTATCCGCCATGCAGGCGGCGAGAGGGCGCGCGGTTGTTGCCGGGCCGGTTGAGGTAGAAGCAAAGGTAGAGGTGAAGACCGTCGAGGAAATCATTGAGGAGCCTGTTAAAGAGGCGGAGGAAGTCGAAGAAGCCGCCGCGGAAGTTGAGGAGGAAGAAGCGATAGAAAAAGTTGCTGCAGATGAAGAAGACCTGGGTGGGAGAATCCTTGATCTCCTTGATGACAACCCTGAAGGGCTGAAAATGACCAGGATTGCGGACATGCTCGGCGTTGAAAACTGGCGAACTCTGATACCCGTTATGCGGGAACTTCAGGATGATGGCGAAATAAGGAAAGAAGACACACTATATTTTCTGCCCGAATAAAATCTGAGGGTGAGAAACTGCTTATGAGTCTTACTTGTATGGATTAGCTCAAAAGGGGGGGGAATATAATGGGTGTCGAAATTATTAAGGAGAAAGAAGGAAAGATTACCCTGAAGTGTTCCTTCTGTAAAGGAACAGGAGTCGATCCGTTTGAGCTCCTGTCCAAACTCTCCGTCTGTCAGGTCTGTGGTGGCCGGGAGGAAGTGAGTATATCGGAACCTGCCATTGAGTGTGTATACTGCGGCGGTACCGGAGTCCACCGCGACCAGCGCCTGACCTGTGTTGTTTGCGGCGGGAAGGGTATGGTGGGGATAAAGGAACCGGTTGAAACGTGTCCCAAGTGTAATGGGAAAGGTGTTGTAAAAGGTTACTATCTTCCATGCCTGAAATGCGGCGGCAGTGGAGTTCTTACTAAAAAGCTCCGCTATGCCGACACGTCGGGGCATTATAATGGAAAGTAACCCCGACTTGTCGGGGTCATTCCAGCGAAGGCGGGAATCCAGAGGAAAATGAGCAAAAAACTGGATTCCCGATCGGGGTCGGGAATGACAAGTTACTTGGAAGTCGGCGGAATGTGGTGTGTGGCAGGCAGAATGCAGTGGGTAGTGGGCAGAGGGGAAAATATGTCATAGTGTCGTGTCAATCAAGAAATGTCATTTCGACCGCAGGGAGAAATCTAAGATTTCTCAGTCGTGAGAACTCCTTCGAAATGACAGAGTATCGTTGACATGACAATAGGTCGATGGTCCATTAAAAACTGCCCTCTCACTGTCCACTGATCACTGCTTACAGCAATCAATTTTAAAGGAGGATTATATGTCGATAGATGAAATAACAACTGTGCTGGAGCCACATCCCATGCCCAACTTCGTGGAAACCCCGTATATTAAGGATATTACGGAGAGGGCCCTGGCCTATATAGCGGCAGGTTTCCCCCTTCATCTTCGGGGGATTTCCGGAACGGGCAAGACCACCATGGCTATGCATGTGGCGAGCAAAATTGGTCGGCCGGTAGTTATTATTCACGGGGATGAGGAATTCTCTACTTCGGACCTGGTAGGCGGCGAGTATGGCTATCGAATCCGCAAGGTGGTGGATAACTTCATTCACACGGTTCTCAAGACCGAGGAGGATATGAGGAAAAAATGGGTGGACAATCGCCTGACAGTGGCCTGCAAGTATGGTTTTACCCTCATATACGATGAATTTACCCGTTCCCGGCCCGAGGCTAATAATGTGCTTCTATCCGTCCTCCAGGAAAAAATGCTCGACCTGCCTGCGGCCCGTGAGGGGGATGGTAACTACCTGCGGGTTGACCCCGACTTTACTGCCATCTTTACAAGCAACCCCGAGGAATACGCCGGTGTGCACCGCAGCCAGGATGCCCTGCGAGATCGGATGATTACCCTCGACCTGGATCATTTTGACGAAAAGACCGAAGTGAATATAACAGTAGCAAAATCGGGTCTTGCCAAAAGAGATGCCTCCAGAATCGTCAAGATCGTCAGGGGCCTGAGGGAATCGGATTCCTGTGAATTTGCCCCCACCATAAGGGGGTGTCTGATGATCGCAAAGACCCTTAATGTCCGCAAGGCATCGGTCGACAAGAATGATGAAATATTCAGACAGACATGCATGGACATCCTGGCATCGGAGACAAGCCGCATCGGCAGCAGGACCAATCAGGACAGGGTCAGAGAGGTTATTGCCGAATTGATCGATAAGCACTGTTAGTCAATAGTGATTAGTGGTCAGTGGACAAAGGTTTACCCGGTGGAATGCTTTTTCTTTCATATTTCATCGGGGTATAAATCACCAATCCAGAGAAGGGGGTGACAGAATGGCGCTAATGCGAGCTTTTGCAAAAGTGGAAAAGGATGGCAGGATTTCCATTCCCGAAAACATCCGAAGAGAAATCGATCTAAAAGAGGGGCAATTGGTTGAGATCAAGGTATCCGGTCAGAATCGTGCCGAATATATTGTTATTCACAAGAGAAAAGGTGCCAGATAGCCGGCCAATATGCGGTAAAGACAGGCGAATTTTACATTCACGGAATCAGGAAAGGTGGAGATATCGATGGGGAAAAAACCACGTTCGGTTTCGGATATTAATACTGCGGTCAGTGCCAAACTAAGATCCAGGCCCAGGTTAAAAAGAGCCGAATTTTTAGACATGTTTATCCTGGAGAAAAACAAGGTACGTCTGGAACAGGAAAAGGGAAATCTGAACAAGAGAGTATCGCAGATAGAAAAAGACATCTCTGTTATTGATGGTGAGATTGAAATATTGGAATCTATTGTAACAGAGAGCAAAGATAAAGACGCTATTGTGGATACGGGAAAGCATGAAAAAAAACAAATGCCTCCAAAACCTATGAATATGATGAAAATCGATTATTAGTGCGTGAAGAAACGGAGGTCTGATAGATGGCCAGGGAAGGAAAATACGTTTACTGCATAGTTGAGAGCAATGAGGGGCGAAATTTCGGCCCCATCGGCATCGGCGGGCGCGGAGATATCGTTTCAACCATAGGCTATAATGATATCAGCGCCGTCATCAGCAGCTCTCCCATGACAAAGTATGTTATCAACCGGGAAAACATGATCGCCCATGAAAAGATTATCGAGGAGGTCATGAAAGATTATACGGTCCTGCCTGTGCGGTTCTGCACCATTGCCGCAAGCGCGGAAGAAATACGCACACTCCTTAGAAGGCGATATGCGGAGTTTAAGGGCCTGCTGAGAGATATGGATAACAAAGTTGAACTGGGGCTGCGAGGAATCTGGAAAGACATGAACCGGATCTTCAATGAAATAGCAGAGGCTAATCAGGAGATCAAAAAGCTCAAAAAGAATGCTGAGGGTAAATCAGGCAAAACCGGTAGTGCGGCTAAAGTGTCTCTCGGCAGAGCCGTAAAGAAAGTCCTCGATGAAAAAAAGGACGGTGAAACTCGGAAAATCCTGAACATATTCAAACGGCCGGCTATTGATGTGCGTACAAACGATCTGTTCGGAGATAGCATGTTTTTAAATGCCGCTTTCCTGATAGACAGGACACGGGAAAAAGAGTTTGATTTTCTGGTTGAGGATCTGGTCAAAGAGTATGAGGGACGGGCGACGTTCAAATATGTCGGCCCGGCGCCGCCCTATAACTTCGTTAATATTGTGGTGAAATGGTGACTATCAGTGGTCAGTGATCAGGGGCCAGTGGTCGGTTGCCAGTTGTTTGTTGCAACGGACAATACAAAATGGACGACCGATGTTTAATGAGTGGTCCCAATAAGGGATGTGGAGGCGTGAAAGATGACGGACGATAAAAAGAAAAAAGATCAGGAAAAGAAATCTGAGGGCACAGACATTGATTTCGGTCTTGGTGGTCTTTTTAAGGGTCTTACTAATCTGATAGATACTGCCACAAAGTTAGCGGAAAAGGGTGAGGAACTTTCCAGGACAGGTGAGATCAAATTCAGTGGCCTCGAAAAGATCAAGGGACTTAAAGACCTGAAAGGTGTCTATGGGGTAAGGGTCCGCACTATGGCTGACGGCAGACCTTCAGTGCAGTCATTCGGTAACATCAAGAAAACTCCCAAGGGTCCTGTTGTCGAGGAGGAGCGCGAACCCATCGTGGATGTCTTTGATGAGGAAACCGGGATAAATATCATCGCGGAAATGCCCGGCATTGAAGAAAAGGATGTCAATATCGAAATCAAAGGGGATATCCTGAATATCAGCGCCGAAAGCAACGACAGGAAATATCAGAAAGAGATACTTCTGTCACGTCCGGCAAAGGCTGAAGATATGACATGGTCATATAAAAATGGAATGCTGGAGATAAAGATAGTGAACAGTGAGAAGTGAGAAGTGAACAGTGAGCAGTGATGTTCCCGTAAAAAGCTCCGCTATGCCGACACGTCGGCATTATAATGGAAGGTAACTTGCAGCACGGCTGCTCAGGTATCAAACACCAATCTGTGTTTTTACTGTATGGGTAGGGGAGGTTTTAACCTCCCATCATTATCATGGGCGACTGAAGTCGCCCCTACCCGCTATTTTAATAAATGTTAAGTAATGTGAAGTATTTGTAACATATTTATAAATTTAAGTTACTTGGAAGTCAGAAAACACCATTTTTCGTCATTCCGGCGAAAGCCGGAATCCAGTAAATTCAATATGTTCTGGATGCCGGATCAAGCCCGGCATGACGTTTTTGGGACTTTTTACGGATCCATCAATAGTGGTCAGTTGCAACACGCTACTGACAAAGGTTATGCCATGACAGACAAGAAAAAGATTAAAGAAGACAGATCGCTTACACTGAAGGTCGCCGAGGCTTCATCCAAAGATGTGGGCAGGGGTATCATCCGTTTTGATCCTGCCGACTTTAAAAAGCTCGGCGTCGAAGTGGGAGACATTGTTGTCATCAGCGGCAAAAGGGAAACTGCGGCCAAAGTGATGCCGGCCTACATGGAAGATCGGGGCAAGGGTCTGATCCGGTTGGATGGAATCACGCGGGAAAACGCGAAGACGGGCATAGACGAAAAGGTGACCGTCAGGAAAACAGACTTCAGCCCCGCACAGAAAATCGTTGTTGCGCCTTTGACTCTGATGCGTTCTCACGATGCCCGCTACATAGGGAGCCTGCTTGAGGGGCTGCCCCTTATGAAGGGCGACACTGTAAGGGCAAGGCTCTTCGGAACCAAGACCCAGGATTTTGAGGTTGTGTCAACCTCGCCGGGAGGGGTGGCGCTGATACATCCCAAAACCGTCATAAATATTCAGGGCCAAAAAGAAGTCGAGGAAGGAGTCAGGGCAGGCAGGATTTCATACGAAGACATCGGAGGGCTTGGCAAAGAAATAAGACGTATTCGAGAAATGATAGAGCTTCCCCTGAAATACCCTCAGGTATTTGAAAGACTGGGCATTGATCCCCCCAAGGGGGTGCTTCTGCACGGTCCCCCCGGTTGTGGAAAGACACTAATTGCAAGAGCAGTTGCCAATGAGACGGATGCCCATATCACTCATCTCAGCGGCCCCGAAATAATGCACAAGTTCTACGGCGAAAGTGAGGCAAATCTGAGGCGGATATTTGAGCAGGCAACGTCTCATGCACCCAGCATCATATTTTTTGATGAGATCGACGCTATCGCCCCCAAACGCGAGGAAATGGGTGGGGAAAAACAGGTAGAAAAAAGGGTCGTTGCTCAGCTTCTGGCTCTGATGGACGGGCTTGCTTCAAGGGGCCAGGTAATTGTTATAGGCGCCACAAATATTCCCAATGTCCTGGATCCCGCGCTGAGGAGACCGGGACGATTCGACCGCGAGATCGAAATAGGAATACCCGACAAGAACGGCCGGCTGGCGATTCTTGATGTTCACACACGTGGCATGCCCCTTGCCGAAGATGTTGATCTTGTCCGCATATCCGAAATAACGCACGGTTTTGTAGGGGCCGACCTGGAGGCCCTTTCCCGTGAAGCGGCCATGGTTACCTTGAGAAAAATCTTCCCGGTCATTGATTTTGAGATGGAAGAGATCCCTTACGATACACTGATGGAGCTTCAGGTCACCATGGACGATTTCATGGAGGCATTAAAGGAAGTGGAGCCTTCTGCCATAAGAGAGATTTTTACAGAGATTCCGGATGTAAAGTGGGACGATGTCGGGGGACATGATGAAATCAAAAAGATATTAAAAGAAACTGTCGAGTGGCCTCTTAAATACGGCAAACTGTTTGAGTACGCGAAGACCACTCCGTCGAAGGGAATTATACTCCACGGTTCTCCCGGAACCGGCAAAACGCTGCTTGCCAAGGCCGTGGCTTCGGAATCGGAAACAAATTTTATCTCTGTCAAAGGGCCGGAACTCCTTTCAAAGTGGGTCGGAGAGAGTGAAAAGGGAATACGCGAGGTGTTTAAAAAGGCCAAGCAGGCCTCACCATGCATCATATTTTTCGATGAAATAGACAGCATAGCGCCGATGCGGGGATCGGACGCGGCATCCCATGTGGTTGATCGTGTTATCAGCCAGTTTTTGACCGAGCTTGACGGGATTGAGGAACTCAAGGGAATCGTCGTCCTGGCGGCCACGAACAGGCTGGATATTGTTGATCCCGCACTGCTCAGGGCCGGAAGATTTGATTTTCTCCTGGAACTTCCAGTCCCAGATGAAAAAGCGAGACTGGAGATATTCAAAGTTCATACAAGGGGAAAGCCCTTGGCTTCCGATGTGAATCTTGATGCCCTGGCCGGCGATTCGGAGGGTATCGTGGGAGCGGACATAGAATCGGTATGCAGGAAGGCCTCCATGTCGGCTATAAGAGAATTTATAGAATCGGGAAATGAAGATTACTCGAAATTCCTGATTACAGACAGTCATTTTAAAGAGGCATTGTCAGTCATCAGTCATCAGGGGTCAGGGGGCAGGGGACAGTGATCTGAAAAATAGGGACTGCTACTTTTTTTCGTTAGAAAAATGATAGATGTCCCATTTTCCCCAAATCACGGAGGGTAAAGGCATGAGCGGGAAAAGCATCTGTATCTATGGATTTATCAACATAGATGAGAAGAAAAAGTTTGATTACGCCGGTATCGAGGGGGGAGAAATTTACACTCAACCCTATCAGGATATTGCCGCTGTCGTCAGTGATTCCCCACTTATACAACTTGATTCCCTTCCAAAGGAAACACTCCTCCTCCATCTGGCCGTTTACCAGGCCGTTATCGAAAGGGTCATGAAAGATCATTATATCATCCCGATGAAATTCGGCACCGCAGTACAAGGAGAAGAGGAAATCAAAAGGATCCTGAAAAAGGGTTATGATCATATCAAAACAAGCATCATAGCTATGGAAGATAAGATAGAGCTTGATGTGGTGGCCATGTGGAGCAATCTGGATGCAGTCTTAAAGACAATCGGAGAAGAGGAGGAAATAAAAAAACTTAAGGCAGAAGCAGAGTTAAAACCCACCGACCAGAGACTCGAGGCCGGAGTAACCCTGGGAAAGATGGTTAAGGCTTCACTGGACAGGAAAAGAGAAGAACGCGCTTCCAATATGTTGGATATATTGAAGGAGAAATCAGAAACCCACCACGCCCACGATGTTATGGATGACTCCATGATCATGAATGTCGCTTTTTTGATCAATACAGATAACAAAGAAATATTTGAGTCGAAGGTAGATCAGCTGGATGAAAAATATCAGGATGAAGTGAATTTCAGGATAGTGGGCCCCCTTCCGCCATACAGCTTCTGTACATTTGAAATAAAAAGGGTGGATTTTTCAGATGTAAGCGAAGCCAGGGAAACGCTTGGTTTGGGTGAAGAATCCACGGCACTGGAAATCAGGGAGGCATACTGGGAATTGAGCAAAAAGTTTCATCCCGACAAATACCCGGGTGATGTGGAGGCGCAAAAAAGATTTGAGAATATAACGAAGGCCTACCGGCTTCTCAGCGATTATTGCGAGGAGGAGAGGTGTTCCTTTAAGGAAAAAGATGTAACAGAGTGGATTGTTGTCAAACCGATGGCACAGTTAGGGGCGAATACGCAATGAGGAGACTGCTGTATGTGCCCGTTATCCATGTGGACTCCGATCTGGGAAGCATCGCTCCGGATATCGACAAAAGAAGCGCCGACATATGCGGCAAAGAGCGGTGGAAACTACATAAAAAAACAGTGCATTCATTTTGGGATTCTATCGAGGAATATTTTAAGAAACTGGATGCCGGAAATTTGAAAATATATCAGGACGGCCTGCTGGCGGATGGTGAGTTGGGACAGAGGATCGTTGAGGAAGGGGCCCGAAGGGGGAGCAGAAACTTCCGGATCGTACTTGATTTGATTGGGAGAGGAGGAGAAATCAGAAAAACGGAAGATGTGGCACTCCTTAAAGAAGAATATAACCGCATTCTTAAGCTCGCCCAGACAAAATCGCTCTGGGAAAGGACCACGGCTTACGCAGGCTATAGAATCCATAAAGATAGAATAATGGAGGAAAGAGATCAATTTGTTGCAAAAACCATCAATAAAACCCTTAAAGAAGAAGAAAGGGGTGTCCTTTTTATGGGGGCCTTTCACGACGTGCCTCAGTATCTTGCAGGGGATATCGATGTAAAAGAGGTAAAAAACATAAAAAAGGTTAGAACCTACTTCAAAGAACTTATGTCCGGCAAAAACAAAGAGAAATTCGATGAATTAACAGAGTATCTGATCGCCGATATTGATAAGGAAATAATCTGATGCCTGACAAAGACGACGGTCAATACATATATGCCATTGCGACAATCAATGAAGAGAAGACCTTTGGTCCCATGGGCATTGGTGACTACAAAGATGAGGTTTATACAGTATGCTACCGGGATATCGGAGCCGTGATCAGCTCTTCTCCCATTATTAAATATCCCGTTACCAGAGCCAATACAATGGCGCATCAGAAGGTCATGGAAGAGGCCATGAAAGATTATCCAATGCTGCCGGTTAGATTCGGCACTATCGGAGAGGGGATCGAACTTATAAAGGAAAAGGTTTTAAAGGCCAGATATGATGAGCTTAAAGAACTTTTAACATATATGGAAGACAAGATAGAGCTCGGCCTCAAGGTTCTATGGTCGAATAAGGAGGATGCCTTCCGGGAAATCGTAGACGAAAACAAGGATATCAGAATATTGAGGGATCGCCTCATGTCAAAGAAGGTAAGACCGCAGCGAGATCAGGTTGGGTTGGGTGATATGGTAAAAAAAGCTCTGGAAGCAAAGAAGCTGCGGGAAGAAAACGCGATTCTCGATTTATTGAGGGGGCTCTGGGTGGAGCATAAGGCAAACGATGTTTTCGGCGATCAGATGATTACCAACAGCGCCTTTTTGATTAGGAAAGATGGTGAAAAGGCATTTGACGAAATGGTGGATAAAATTACGGCAGAATATGACGGGAAGATGAAATTCAAATATGTGGGCCCGGTGCCGCCATGCAACTTTGTGGAAATTGTAGTGAAATGGTAACCGGTGAGCAGTGGTCGGTGGTCGAAGAAGATCGACTTTAAACTTAAAACTTTGGACTGTAAAAATAACCTATGGCTTTCATAATAGATGACATATTGCTTTCACCGCTCAAGTTGACCATATGGTTAGGGAAGAAACTCAGGGAATCTGCATATGAGGAGATGACCGATGAATCAAGAATTCATGAAGAACTGTTGCAACTTCAGATGCGGTACGAAATGGAAGAAATAGACGACGAGAAATATGAAACGGAAGAAACAAAATTGATGGAGCGATTAGAATCCATCAGAAAAATGAAAGAGGAGATGTAGATATGCCGGCAAGCACCGACGGCTGCCAGCTAACATTTTTTATATAAAGGAGGTAAAAGAAAATGGCTTTAGCGATGTCAAAAGTGATCCAGAAGGCACGATCGGATTTAAACAACCTAACCGGCTTGGAACTTTCCTCTACCGTAGGAGCGGAGAAAGAGGGTGATGGGTGGTTGGTAATCATGGAGCTTATCGAGAAACGCTCAATTCCTGACGGCATGGATATACTGGCCAAGTATGAAACCCGACTGGATACTGATGGAAACATGCTGGATTTCAAGCGAACAGGGCTGCGCAAGCGAATTGATGTGAGTGAAGGTGAAGAATAACGCTCTGCTCCATCTTTTCAGCATGTGTAATTATTAGATTGGGAAATAACTGAGCAGTAATTTAAGAAAAGGGTCCCTCCTTGGAACTTTTGGACAGAGGGAATGACACAGGAGATATCTATGGCGAGTGGTAGCGAAAAAAAGGCTTTACAAATAATCCATGAAGCTGGTGGAGATGCCACCAGCCATATCGTAAGCCGAAAGCTGGGTATAGATACCGGTTACGCAAGACTTTTGTGCATGAACCTGGCTCGAAAGGATTATGTAGATTTGCAAAGGTCAGGCCGTTTCAGAATTACATTTAAGGGGAAAAGGGTCCTGGGGAAAACGCCCGGTGTGGAAACAGGGGAAAAGGATCAACGAGTTTCGTTTAAGAGACTACATCAGGAACGATCAGGCTGGGGAGTTATGTCTAATAGTAGTTATAGGACTACTCAGGCTTTCGATAAACCAGGGCAGGAAGAATTGAACTGGTCCACGGCAAAAGTTGATAGTTCGGGGAAACACTTTTTTAAAGGAGCCGGAAGGATAATGATCGGAAAGTTGCTGACTGAAACGGCCTATCCCTGTGGTTTCTGCAGGGGAAAGGGAGAAAAACCGAAAGGGACTATATGTCCAGTATGCAGAGGGGCTGGAAAAGTTACCGTAAATCCGCCAGCGATTGTTTGTGCTTACTGTAAGGGAGAAGGCGAGAACTCCCGAAGCAATCTTACCTGCACTGTCTGTCGCGGCAGGGGCTTTGTAAGTGTTACAGAGCCGATAGAAGGCTGCACACACTGCCGGGGAACAGGGAGGGAACCCAGTGACAAACTCCCGTGTTTGAAATGCCGGGGTAAAGGCGTGGTGACAAAACCAGGTCATAGGAAGCCTAAGCTTTAGAAAGAAACTTTCATTCAATTATAGAGGGTGTGGCAAATGGGTGAGGATAAAAGCGATTTTCCTGTTGATATATTTCAAAGTGATAGCAGGATGCGTGTAATCGCGGAATTACCTGACGTCGGTGGAAAAAATATCAGGATCGATTTAAACGAAGATATCCTGGTCATATTCGCCAGCGGTGAAAACATAAATTATTACAAAAACATCAAATTGCCCTTCCCTGCTGAAAATACGATTGGGAAATTATACAATAGCGGAGTTCTGGAAATTATTCTGAAAAAAAAGGAGGGTGAAAATGGCTCTGGAACCGTCCCGAGATAACGACAGTACCGGCTTAGCCGACGTAATTGACAGAATCCTGGATAAGGGACTGGTGATTAACGCGGACATCGCCGTGTCTGTGGCGGGGGTTGAACTGCTTGGAATTAAGATACGGGCTGCCCTCGCATCCTTCGAGACAGCGGCAAAATACGGGCTGGAGTTTCCGTCGGGAACCAATCTGGAAATGCCTGCCTGGGATGAGGCCATGGTGGCGAAAGAAAGCTGTCCTCAGTGCAGGAAAAGCGTTCCTATTGAGGGGCTTATTACAACCGGCTGTCCATGGTGCGGGTGGATAAGCGCCAAGGCAAAGGAAATAGTGATCAGTGAACAATAGTCAGTGATCAGGGGACAAGAGACCGTGTAGTTTCCCTCTATTACTATTACTATTACTAACCACACACATTTGAGGAGCGGCAATGGTTTTTGGCCATATTCTTCAGGCAGCTTCAGACGAAGCCAAAAAGGAGTCCGGTAAGAGAAAGAACAGCTTTTACTGGGTTAAATGCCCTGCCTGTGGAAGGAGTGTGGTTAAAAAGGAGCTGATAAGGAAGGGTTGTTTCATCTGCGGATATAAGCCAGAGGATTGTCCTTAAATAGTGGTCAGTGAAAACTACAGAAAACCGAGACCTTTGAAAAATGCCGATTGATATTGACGAAAAAAACCTGAAGCATGGGGTCCTCGGGTTAGTTGTGGCCCTTGTCGAGATTATAAAGGATACGCTCAGGCTTCAGGCCATGAAAAGGATGGAGGGAGGAAGCCTGACGGAAGAAGAGATCGACAGGTTAGGACAGGCCCTGATGGATCTGGATAGCGCCATCGAGGAAATGAAAAAAGAACAGGGTATTACGGAGTCTGTAAAATCCGTTAGAGATGGCCTGGACGAAATTGTGGATGATGTAATAAATAAAATGATCAATCCTGAGGAGTGGGAGAGAGCAGCGGGCATTGATCAGGAGACAGAAAAAGCAACTAACCACTGACCGACAACGGCTCCCTGGTAACTGCCCCCTGAAGGATAGCTATGAAAGACATAATCGAGAAGCTTGTGAAAGAAGAAGTGCGGAATATCCTTTCCGAGAGCGAGGATATGATAAAGGATATCGTAAAAACCTCTCTTCTCCCGGAGCTCAGAGCGGCAATTCGTGAGTCGATTGCCGGAGAGATGCAGGGAATATTACAAGAAATGCCTACTATGGAAAAGACAACCCAATCATCTGAAAACACACACGCCAATAAAGATGACCGGATGCATAATCACGATATAAAACCAAAATCTGAGACGCGGGCTTTAGATGCTGAAACCAGGGTCCGGGACGTTGGACAAACAAAAGGCAGATATCTTTACTGTATTGTCGAGGGGGACGAAACCACAAGCCTTGGAAACATCGGGATAGAGGGGAATGAAGTATATGTCGTACCTTATAAAGATCTTTTAGCTTTTGTACATGATTGCCCTGCCGAACCGTACCGGTCAGAAGATGAAGAAATCGTTAAAGGATGGATCGTAATCCATCAGAGTGTAGTTGATGCGGCGTGGAAAAAATTTGGCACAGTTCTGCCTATGGGCTTTGATACAATTATCAGAGGGAACGAGATTGCCGAACCGGAAGAAAACATGAAGAATTGGTTAAAAGAAGATTATGATAACCTCGTGGCAAAACTGGAAAAGATTAGAGGTAAATCGGAATACGGTGTTCAGATCTTCTGGAATCCTGAAACTATAGCTGAAAAGATTATGAACGAAAATGACGAAATCGGCAAATTAAACAAAAAGATAAAGTCGAAGTCCAAAGGCACGGCCTATATGTATCGGCAAAAACTGGAAGACCTCTTGAAAAAGGAAATGGAAAAACAGGCGGACCGGTACTTTAAAGAATTTTATGAAGAAATAAAACCCCATATTGATGACCTGAAAGTAGAAAAGACGAAAAAATCCGAAGATGAAAACAAACAGATGCTGATGAACCTGTCATGTCTAATTACCATTAATGGAAGTCGAAGTCTTGGGGATGAACTGGAAAAGATCAATGTCCTGGAAGGCTTTTCCGTTCGTTTTACCGGCCCCTGGCCACCGTACTCGTTTGTGTAACAGTGGACAGTAGCGTGGGGTCTCTGTGCCCCACCATCATGTTGCCCACGGAGGGGCAACGCTACTTACAACGCATTTGCAAAATTAAGTAGCGTGGGGTCTCTGTGCCCCACCAGGGGGCACGCTGGCAACTAAACATGGAACCTCAACGCAATACAAACGCAACATTGGTGGACCTTCTTGACCGTGTCCTGGACAAGGGGTTGGTGATCCAGGCCGATCTTATAGTATCCGTTGCCGGTGTTCCCCTGATCGGGGTTAATCTGCGGGCGGCCCTGGCCGGTATGGAGACAATGCTGAAATATGGAGTGATGCAGGCATGGGATGATCGCTCACGGGCCTGGGAGAGGGAAAACAGAAGCGAGAAAGAAAATTCTCCGGTTCGCGGAGAAGACATTATACTTAAAATGCTGGGTGCGTACCATTCAGAGGAGGGAATATATACAGCCTGGAGATATGGATATATCTGCCTGACGGGGAAATTTTTACTTCTCTATCATGGGGGTTTTGAAAAGGTGTTATTCAAAACACCTCTGGAGAATATAATGGGTTTGACAATTCGGACGGGAGAAAAATTCAGCGGAGAAGAGAGAGAGGAGCTGTGCCTTCTCTTGGCGGGTGGCAAGACCGTGAGACTGAGCGCTTTAAATGTGGGTCGGTTGAAAGGGGCCATAGAAAAAAGGATGAAGGAGTGTGGGCTTGTCTTGGAAACGGATTGGGCGTTTCCCATTGTTGAAGAAAGTACCGAGTCGTTTTTAACAGTGGGCGAACGGGTCATCAGCGGGGGAAAGATGTGGTGCCTGATGGAGACAGACGGCATTATAGAAGATACCTGGAAGCCGGGGCATCTATACCTTACGGACAAAAAACTGTGCTGGTGGTATGACTTTGAAAGAAAAATAGTCCTTGAAATTCCGGTTGAAAATCTCGTCGCTTCAGCAGTTGAGATAAGAGACCTCAGTGGTTTCCTGAAGAAGAAAAAGGTTATGGATGTTCTTTATTCAGTCAATGGCGCGAAAGATGTGGCATCCTTTTCGGGCGGTGCGTTGGAGGAATGGGATAAAATACTCGATACCATCGTAAGCAGGGAGAGAGTCGTGGCCAGTGTCCAGTAGCGTGGGGTCTCTGTGCCCCACAGATATGTTGCCCACAGGGGCAACGCTACAAAGATTTGCAGATTCAAGTTACTTGGAAGTGGTGAGTGGACGGTAAAAACCACTGAACAAAAATAAGGAGTAATATCATGACCACATTAAGGAAAAGGGACTCAAACGGCGTGCGCGCGAATCGAAAGGATGAGTCGGTTCAATCTGAAAGACTTGCCTTTACCGGCAGAATAGCCGCAAGCATAGCACATGAGATAAGAAATCCGCTGGGCAACGTGTCCATGTCTGTGCAGCAGCTCAGGGATGCCTTTGCTGAAGATAGCCCCTGGGCCAAACATATCGAGGTGATTATAAGAAATACGGAGAGGATTAACTTCCTGATCACTGAACTCCTTAACTGCGCCCGGCCGCCGAAACTCAATACCCAGCCTCATAATATCCATGAGATTTTGGAAAGCGTTTTGGATTCCATAAAGACCAAGATCGCCTCGCAGCGAATAGGAGTGAGCAAGAGGTTTAACTCACAAATGCCGCCAACAAATGTCGATAAGGAACAGATCGAGCGGGTATTCTCAAACGTGATGATAAATTCTCTTGATGCTATGCCCAATGGGGGCAAGATGACAATAACTACAGAGATGGAAGGGGATTTTCTTGTCGTGAAGATCCAGGATACGGGGGAAGGTATCCCTGAAGAAGATATTATCAGGATATTTGACCCTTTTTTTAGCACTAAACCAACGGGAGTAGGGCTGGGGCTATCCATAACTTACGGGATCGTTGTCAGCCACGGTGGAACAATAGGCGTTGAAAGCGAGCGGAACAGGGGCGCTCTTTTTGCGATCTCTTTACCGATAAAATAGAGCCAGGAGGAAAGCTCATGAAAGATCTAAAATACGATATCAGAAGAGGAGCGGATACATACAGGTTGATCTATCACGCCAGGCTAAAAAGCTGGATTCTAAAGGGTATTATAAAACGTGATGAAGCCCTCGTCTGGCGAAGCGGCCTTTCAGGCTGGCGCAAGCCTGAACAACTCGAAGAGCTGTGGCCTTATTTTGAACAGAGGGAAGAAGAGTCTCTAAGAAGGAAAAGAGAGGCGGCGAAGCCGCACCTGTTTCCGAAAAAGCGGATAAAGAATATCTTGATAATAGACGACGAAGGGGACTTATGTTGGCTCTTGTCCAATACCTTACAGAAAAAAGGGTATACAATATCGACTGCCAACACCATAAGTGATGGCATTGCCCGCCTCAGGGAGGCGCCCGATTTATTGTTTTTAGACTTGAAACTGCCTGACGGGGATGGAATGGACCTGCTTTCCAGGATCAGAGAGATAACCCCGCAGACATTAGTTGTCATCATTTCCGCCTATGGCAGTGAAGAAAAAAGGGGAGAGGCAAAGGAAGAAGGGGTCTACAGCTTCCTTGACAAGCCGTTTACTGAGGAAAAGATTTTGGAAACCATAGGACAATTTCAAGAGAAGGATGGGTAGGTCAGTGGTGAGTGGTGAGTGGTGAGTGACAACTGACAAATGACCACCGTTTAGTAGTTACTGTGCACTGAACACTACCCACTGTTCACTGATACACGGAGGGGAACGTTGACAAAGGCAATCGGCATAGACCTCGGCACAACATACTCGGTAGCAGCCGTTATTGATAATGGACGTGCCAGGATAATCAAAAACGCTGAAGGTGAAAATCTGACTCCTTCCGTATTTGCCGAGACGGCGCAGGGACATAAACTGGTCGGTTCGGTAGCCAGAAGGCAGGCTTCGGCCAATCCGGAAAAAACGGTAACGTCCATAAAAAGACATATGGGCACCGATTATCGAGTTTCCATAAATGGTAGAAGATACTCCCCCCAGGAGATATCAGCCTTTATCCTGCGAAAGATGCGATCGGATGCGGAAAAACAACTGGGTGAAGAAGTAACGAGAGCCGTCATTACTGTTCCCGCCTATTTCAGCGACGGCCAGCGGCAGGCAACCCGTGAGGCCGGAATTATGGCGGGTCTGGATGTTATGAGGATAATCAATGAACCTACGGCGGCGTCTCTGGCCTATGGAATAGACCGTGAGGAAATTCAAACTGTTCTTATCTGGGATCTGGGCGGAGGAACTTTCGATGTATCTATCCTTGAGATGGGAGACGGCATGTTTCACGTAAAAGCCGTCAACGGCAACACCGCTCTGGGCGGCGATGACTGGGATGAGATGCTGGCCGGTTATCTTGCCGGAGAATTTTTGGTTGAACACGGGATCGACGTAAAGTCCGACGCAATGCTTCTCCAGCGCCTGAGGGAGACCGCTGAAAAGGCAAAAAAAGAACTTTCTTACAAACCAAAATCCAGCATTTCCCTGCCCTTTGCCAGGACAAACAATGGAGGCTGGAAAAACCTTGAAACATTCATAGATCGGGATACATTTGAATCGATCACAGATGACTTAAAGGAAAAGCTTATCGGCCCCACACGTCAGGCCCTGACCGATGCCGGACTCACGCCTGAAGACATTGACAGGGTTGTCCTCGTGGGGGGTTCAACAAGGATGCCCGCCATAAGGCGACTGGCAGAGGAGTTCTTTTCTCAAAAACCATATACAAAGATAAATCCCGATGAAGTTGTCGCCATCGGGGCCGCCGTTCAGGCAGGGGTTTTAACGGGGGAGGTTGACAATGTCACACTGGTGGACGTGACTCCCCTTTCGCTGGGAGTCGAAACTCAGGGAGGCCTTTTTACAAAGATCATTACCCGTAATTCAACGATTCCCACCTCGGCAGGCCAGATATTCACCAACGCCGCGGATGACCAGACTGTCATGGATGTCCATGTCCTCCAGGGCGAGCGGGAGATGGCCGCGAACAATATAAGCCTGGGGCAATTCCAGCTGACCGATATTCCTCCGCTGCCCAGAGGAAAGGCGCAGGTGGAGGTTACCTTCGAGATCGATGTAAATGGAATAGTGAAGGTTTCTGCCGAGGAGCTTTATACGGAGCAGCAGACCGGGATTACGATCAATGCATCCCATCTGCTGTCGGACGAGGAAGTTGAATATGCGGTAAGAGAGGCCGAGACCCATGCTGAAGAGGACATGGAAAGACGAGGGGAAGTGGAGATTAATATCGGGGCCGACGGCATGATCCGCGCAGCCGAGCTTGTAATGAAGAAGAAAGAAAAGGAAATATCGCATTCCTTCCTGAACAGAATTGAGGCGGCCATACTGGATCTTAAAGAGTCACTGGCAGAAGGCGAAAGCGATATCATCAGAGAACGGACCGGGGAATTGAGGAAACTGTTGGAGAAGGTGTAAAAAATCGGGGATCGGGGATCAGGGGGTCAGTGGTCAAAATGGGAAAATTGAAAAATATACGGGTTTTGCTGATCGAGGATAATCCCTTCGACGCTCGTGTGGTACAGAAAATGCTTGCCAAAGCAAAGAGCGCTTCTTTCGATCTGGAGTGTGTTGACCGGCTCTCGACAGGTCTTGAGCGTCTTGCAAAAGGAGGGATCGACCTGATACTCTTGGGCCTTTCCCTGTCGGAGAGCCGGGGGCTTGACACGCTCAGCAAGGTTTGTGCCCGAGCGCCACAAGTGCCGGTGGTGGTAATGACCAGTCTCGCTGACGAAGCGACCGCAATCAAGGCAGTCCATGAAGGCGCTCAGGATTACTTTATTAAGAGCCAGGTGGAAGAACGTTACCGGCTGGTGAGATCCATACTTTATGCCATAGAGCGCAAGTCGGTGGAGCAGGAGCTACAAGAAGCTTATGATGAAGCAATGCAATATGAAATTACCGAGCGCACACGGGTAGAGAAAGAATGCAAACAGAATATAGAAAAGCTGCGAGCAACCATGGAAGGAACCATCAAGGTCATAGCATCGACCGTCGAGATGAGGGACCCTTATACAGCCAATCATCAACAGCGGGTGGCCAATCTTTCCTGTGCCATTGCCAAAGAGATGGGTCTTTCAGAGGAACGGATTGAAGCAGTCCGCGTGACAGGGATTATTCATGATCTCGGCAAGATATCCGTACCTGCCGAGATTCTGAGCAAACCAGGTCGGTTAACCGAACACGAATTCGGTATGATAAAATCTCATCCCCAGGTCGGCCATGACATATTGAAGACGGTGGATTTTCCATGGCCGGTTGCTCAAATTGTTCTTCAACATCATGAGAGGATGGATGGTTCCGGCTATCCGCAGGGATTATCGGGGAAAGACACTCTCCTGGAAGCGAGGATCATGGCTGTAGCCGATGTTGTTGAGGCCATGTCCTCTCACCGGCCTTACCGGCCGGCTCTCGGTATAGATAAGGCATTGGAGGAAATCTCAAAGAACAATGGTTTCTTCTATGATGCCGGGGCTGCGGATGCCTGCTTGAGACTTTTTGCCGAGAAAGGGTTTAAGTTCGAGTAAGAGATGCATCAATTTTATATTGCAGAATGAAACGGAGCTAACTTGAGCCATGCGAATTAGTTTTCCAAAAACCAACATTCCTTATCGAAAAAACACTGCCCCACCGCTTCAAGATGGCGAGCACATAATCCTGCAAAGCCAGGGAGGATATAAACATAATCGTGCCTCTGCGTGGAAAATAGCCCATGGCTTTCTGACCAACCGCAGGTTTGTAATCTTCCTGGGAAAAACGGTTAGATTCAAAATCGCATTGAACCGGATCAGGGGTTTAGAATTAGAGAAGACTGTCTTTATTATAAGGACAAAAGAATGCCTGTGCCTGTCTTATGAATCAGAAAAGGACTCAAGTGAAAACAGAATCTGGTTTCTGGCGAACGATATTGAAAAATGGAGAAAAACAATCTATCAACTCTCCCTGTTGCGCATTAATCAAGAGACTGTTGAAAAGATCGCCGCCCAATTAGACCAGGACAGTCAGGATATTATATGGTATCTCTGGGACAAACGCCATGCCGGAATAGACCGGCTGTCCGAGCTGATAGATGCCCCGAATCACATGCATGTTCTTATGAATATAAGGGAGACGATTAACCCTGTTGCTGAAAAGGTGATCGGATATCCGATACTCTCTTTCGAGAGATCAAGAATTGACCCGGAAACGGGGAAGGCGGTTTTGTTTAGCTGGTGGCTGATGGGAAATCATGACAAATGTGTACACAGCGATGACCGCCTTCTGGATATATTCGATGAAGAGTCCTGCCTGCAGGTTGTTATGGAGGTGAGGGGAATAGAGGAATCAGATTTAAGACTGGACATTAAAGATGACCTGCTGTCTGTCCGATCGGTTAAAGCCGGTTCTACGTGGAAAGAAACAATCGATTTGCCTGCTGGAATAAATCCAGATAACCCACAGATGCGCCTGAAAAACAATCTGCTGGGAATAAGGCTGTCCAAAAGGACTCAGTGATCAGTGATCAGGGGGCAGTGAGCAGTGAGTGGTGGGCAGTGGGCAGGAGACAGGGGACAGGGGACAGGGGACAGGGGACAGGGGTCAGGTTTCAGGGTTTAGGGAAGGGAGACAAGCATGAAACACATCATTACCGCTCTCGTGGAAAACAAGCCCGGCGTGCTGGCGCGC
>Ga0265595_1000141_pt1 | contig 68883 bp, 64 predicted proteins | sample saktaG_15_FD_190148 | JGI IMG/M metagenome (GOLD analysis project Ga0265595, IMG submission 190148) | Saline water microbial communities from Sakinaw Lake, British Columbia, Canada - sak_2013_06_06_50m | ecosystem: Environmental > Aquatic > Non-marine Saline and Alkaline > Saline ... | reverse complement strand
TCAGCAGCGGCAACTTGACCCCGTTTGGAGCGGCTAATCAATCGAATTGACCCAAGAATTGCCTCACACACCATGCGAGGTCTTTTCCCTTTGCCAGAGACGTCTTGCAGTTAGCCGAAAGTAGGGGATAAAGCAGATTCCTACATTCACCTCTGAAGAAGAGGAGCGGGAATTCTGGGCGAACCACGACGCTACAGATTTCATTGACTTCTCTGAAGCTAAGCGAGCGCTTATGCCTGATCTCAGACCCACTCTGAAAACGGTCTCAATTCGACTCCCAGAGTCTCTCCTTGAATCAATTAGAGTTCTAGCCCACAAGAGAGACGTGCCATATCAGTCTTTAATGAAGATGCTTTTGGCGGAGGGGATCGAGCGGGAGCGATACGCACAGAGGGAATAGTGAGACAGGTGCGGTTGATACCGCAGACAAAAGCCACCTGTATCAACCGCACAGGTGGCTTTTTCCTATTGCCAAACGGGTTGACCCCGATCACCCGCTGCTAGTCCCCTATTGCCCCCGGCTCTTCAGCTCCAGCAAATAGGCATAGGCCTCGACGGTCGCCTTGGCCCCCTCGCCGATGTGCACCAACACCTGCTCGGAGATGTGGGTTACGTCGCCAGCGGCGAACACGCCGGAGTAGCTCGTGGCCCCGTACAAGTTGACCTTGATGCGACCTTCCTCGTCGCAATCCACCCAGTCACGTACCAGCTCGGAGTTTGGTTTGCGAGGCAGCTTGACGAACACGCCCTTGACCGGTACCTCAAGCGTCGCCTCGTCCACTGTCTCCACCACCATCCCCTCGACGAACCGCTCCCCTTTCACCTCCCGTACCGTGGCTCCCTCGTAGATGCTCACGTTGGGCAGGCGACGCAGCACCGGTACCAGTGGCGAGTCGGCAGGCAACAACCCTGGCGCGAACAGATAGACCTGGTGGGCGTACTGGGCCAGCTCACTGGCCGCCAGTTGCGCCCGGCGATAAGTGCCCACCACTGCCACGTCCTTGCCCAGGAAAAGCGCGCCGTGGGCCACCACTGAGTAGCTGAGCCCATACCCCACCAGTCGGTCCTCGCCCGGCACCCCCATGCGCTGCGGCTTGGCACCCGTGGCAACGACCAGCGACCGGGCTTCGAATCGGTCGTCGTCTACCGTGACCACCGCAAAGTGATCTTCTACAGGTGCGACTTGTACCACCCGGTCGAAGTGACGACAAAAGTCCAGGTAGTCCAACTGCTGGCGGAAGCGACTCAACAGGTCCTCGCCGGTGATCACCTGGTGGGTGTCGGCGTCTTCCAGTTCCATGAAGTAGGCGGTCTGGCCGCCCCATCGCTCGGAGATGATGAGCGTTTCCAGGCGGCGGTTGATGGCTGTCACGGCGGCAGTGATGCCTGCTGGCCCGCCCCCGATCACGATCACGTCATACATGGTTATACCTCCTCCCTTTATGTCCACTCGGGCGGCACGGGCGGAATGATCCCTTCCCGCATCATGAACTCAACCATCTCGCGCGCCTGGCGCATCTTCGTCTCGGCCATGCGGTAGAGCTCGTCGCGCGATAGACTCAGACGGGCCACGCCCTGTTCCTGGGCTTTGAGGGCCACGGCCACCGCCTCGCGGGGGAACACCTCCCACTCGTCCATGGTGGGGAGGATGTTGTCCTCGCTGATCCCTCGCTCCTCGGCGCAGAGAGCCAACTCTTTGGCGGCGGCGATGGCCATTTCGTCGGTGATGGTGCGCGCTCGCACGTCCAGCACGCCGCGAAAGATGGCCGGGAAGCCCAGCGAGTTGTTCACCTGGTTGGCGAAATCGGAGCGCCCCGTGCCCACGATGCGCGCCCCGGCCTCCTTGGCCTCCCAGGGCCAGATCTCGGGGATGGGATTGGCCGCCGGAAAGATGATGGCTTCCTCATTCATACCCGATACCCACTCGGGCAAGATCGTGCCCGGTCCCGGCTTGCTGAAGGCAATGCACAGGTCGGCGCCCCGCATGGCCTCGGCCGGGCCGCCGCGCCGCCCCTCAGCGTTGCTCTTCTGGCAGACGCGCCACTTGTCCACGAACTCGATCTTGCGAGCTTCGATGTCCTTGCGCTCAGGATGCAGGATTCCCTTGCTGTCACAGGCGACGACGTTGCCCCACTGGATGCCGCTGGCGATGAGCAGCCGCAGCGTGGCCACGTTGGCCGCGCCGGTGCCAATGAGCGAGACTTTGATCTCTTCCCGCTTTTTGCCGACAATCTTGAGGGCGTTGATCACGCCGGCCAGGATCACCGTGGCCGTGCCCTGCTGGTCGTCGTGCCACACAGGGATCTGCACCTCCGGATCGGTGCGCAACAGATCCAGCACACGGAAGCACTTGGGCTGCGAAATGTCCTCCAGGTTGATGCCGCCGAAGGAGGGCTGGATCAGCTTGACCGCCAACATGATCCGATAGGGATCCTTGGTATTCAAACAGATGGGCACCGCGTCCACCCCGCCCAGGTACTTGAACAGCAGCGCCTTGCCCTCCATGACCGGCATAGCCGCCTCCGGGCCGATGTCGCCCAGGCCCAGCACCCGCGTGCCGTCGGAGACGATGGCCACCGTGTTGGCCCGGTTGGTGTATTCGAAGACCAGGGCCGGATCCTCTTTGATAGCGCGGCAGGGCGCCGCCACGCCGGGCGTATACCAGATGGCAAAATCGTTGAAGTCGCGGACGGGGCATTTGAGCGCGATCTGCACCTTTCCCCGGTAGAAAGGATGCAACTTCATCGCATCCTCTGCTGGTTTCTTGGCTTTGGCCAACAACTCTTCTTTGGTAAGCATTGCACCTCCTAAGCCTCGATAAGCTGCTCAACCTAGACGAAAGGCCCGGCTATTGGGCATTGCCGGGCCTTGTCGCCTGGTTCGCTTCCCCACACTCAGCAGGTAAACGAGCCTTTCCCTTTCGCAAGGCATGTCTAGTATATCATAGAACTTAACTTTTGTCAAGGGTGAATTTCTTGCAGTGTAGGGCAATCGCATCTGTCCTGGTGCTTTGCGAATCTGTCATTCTGAGCGACCGCAGGGAGCGAAGAATCTCGTTTGTGCATTGAAAGAACGAGATTCTTCGTCGCTGCGCTCCTCAGAATGACGGGTTGGGTCGGGTTTGGGCATAAATGCAATTGCCCTATCTTGCAGTGTGCCCCCGGCGGGACTCGAACCCGCGACAGTCCCCTTGCGAAAGGGAGGCTCTATCCACTGAGCTACGGAGACACAACCCTATTATACTCAACCCTTGGAGTTTAGCAAGTGATGAAGAAAAGGCTCAGAGAAGCCTCAAGTCAGCAGCCTCGATAAGTTGTTCCGCCGAAACGATCGAACCGTATCTTGCTTTCAGCGACTCAAGCGCCTCCCTCTGCTCCTGATAGGCCTCAAACAGCCTGGCTGGGATGTTTTCTTCTTTCCTGTAAGCCTCTTCCTGCAAGTCAATTCTGGCCAGGATGTTGTCCACGTAGAACGCAAACTGCTTATCGTAGAGCTCCTTCGGATACGCTTTGCCAATCCCATCGAACAGCTCTTCGAGGTCTTCGTATTTCGGAATGAACCCGATGGGAGTCTCAATGACCTCAACGTCTCCGTGCGCCCTCAGCTCAAGCCAGCCCAGCCACACTTTCACGTCGCGCTTCTCGCCCAGTAGCTCGTCCTGAGCGTCGCTCCGCTTACGGCCGAAGGGCTTGTCCCCTTCCCCATCGCGCGCGCCGTGCGTCAGGAAGTAGTTCAGCCCGGCCATGATGGGCTTGCTCTTCAGCTTGTCAGAATTGAAGAACACGAACTGCGCGTCCATGTAGTCAGCCAGCGGGCCTGGGATGAACGGCTCGTTGGCCCAGGGCTGGCGTCGGACGCCTTTGGCGCCCACCTCCGTCGCCGTGGCCGCCGAGAGGACCGAGGCCCCGATGACGACGCCGTGATCAGGATCCTTGGCCACCCAGACCGGAGGCATGGTATCGCTGTCCCGCCCGCTGTAGGTGATCACCTTGACCTCCACCCCATCCGGATCCTCCGCCGCGACCTCGTTGTAGTTTCCGATGGCGCTGTTCCGGAGCGTGCATCGCGCATTCGGATTGGACAGGGGAATGGGCTTGCCGTTCTCGTCCGTCTTGCCTTCCCACCATTCGCCCTGGAAGTTGAAGCCCCTCTTCGGGTGTTCCTCGCCGTTCCCGACCCAGTGCGGCGTGCCGTGTTGGTCAATCAGCACGTTCGTCCAGATCACCTCCGTGCCTTCTTCTCTCAGGCACTTCATCAGGTACGGATCATCCTCGCGATTCACGTCCCTGACAATGCCAAAGATGCCACACTCAGGGTTGACAGCTCGCAACGTCCCGTCATCGGCGATCCACAACTGGGCCAGGTCGTCGCCGACGAAATCGGTGCCCGTCATGGCTGTGGTGGTTTTCCCGCATCCAGAAGGCGCTGCTCCGGCAAAGTAGGTCTTTCTTCCGCCAGGGCCGGTCAAGCCTGTGATGAACATGTGCTCCGACAGTTTTTCCTCTCGCTGGTAATAGGTCGCCAGATCAACCGCGAAGCGGTGATTCCCCTTCTTCAGCAGCAGCGTATTGCCGGCATACGTACAGAACATCGAGAAGGTGGTCAGCCAACTCCTGTCCATGAACACTCTGGCGTTCGGCAGATCCTCCGGTCTGTTCGGCCCTTCGCTGTGAACGTTGGTCAAGAACAGTCCCTCCCGCTCTGCCTCCTCGTCAAACCGATCATAGACGTTGCGGTACAGGATATTCGCCGAGTGCATAACGTAGGTCGAGGTCGTGATCTCCAGAGCCGGGATGGCAGCCGGAGCGCCGATAGGCCCTCTGCTGAAGAAGCCAACCAGCAGGGTCATCCCTCTCGCAATACCGGTCATCTGAGCCTTGACGTACTCGTGCGCTTCGTCGCGGAGGATGCTTTTGGCCAGCACGCTGGTCTTTTCGCCCTCGTTCACGATGTAATACGTTCTATCAATGATCCGCGCCTGCTCCTGGGCCAGGTCGAAGTGGATCGTATGGTCTTTCATAGCCAGGGGCCGCTCTTCGCCTTTTTCCAGGCTCATCTCCCTGACTCTTTGGAGGTCCGCATCCGATCCGGTATTCACGAAGACCACGTCAGGATCCGTCATGGAGATGGCGTTGGCGATTATCAGCAGCGCTTCCTCATTGGCGATCTTGTCCAGCTTGGCCAGATTCTCCTGGTCACACCTGACCTCAAACAGCGCCCTTGCTTCGTCCAGGCCTCTGATCCCGCCGACTTCGGCCAGGATGTCAATGCCTTTTTTCAGTTCTAACATGCCTGACACTCCTTCTCCTCTATCGCGTCCGCTGCCACGGCGTCGGCCTCAACGTCCCGCACGCCGGGCCGGTGGCGCAGCACCTCCTGATAGTACTCGTGCTGAAGGGCTTCCACTATTCCGCCAGCAGTGTGAAATCGTGAAGAGGTAAAACCTCAAACCGTTCTGGGACCTCGGCGTATTCCTTCAACCAACCAGGTAGTTGCCGCAGATCCTGGATATGCGCTCCAGGCCACCCCTCGTAGAGACCTAGCGGATCGAGGTGCAGGCCAGGGATCCCGACCCGGTTGGCCCCCCAGATGTCTATGTAGAACATGTCCCCCACGAACACAGCTTCCTCAGGCCGAAGACCCAGATCACTCAAGGCCAACTCGTAAATTCCTGGCTCCGGCTTCTCAACTCCCACCACCTCAGAATCGTATACTCTTTCGAAGTAGCCTCGCATCTCCAGATTGTGCAACTCCTCCTCCACCCTGCCATCGGCGTTGGAGACGATGGACATGCGATATCCCTCGTCCTTCAACTGGTCGAGAGTCTCCACGACCCACGGAAAGGTGAATTCCCACAGGTGTCGCCGCTCGTTCCGGGCTTCGGCCATTTGTGCCACCTGCGCCGCCGCCTCCTCTGACAGGCCAACTAACCGCAGAAGAATCTGCGAATAGGGTCCGCCAAGATCCGACAGAAACCGTCGGTGGGTACTGACATAGGTGTCGAACCAGTGGACGAGGCGGAAGTGCTCTTCGTAGAACCGCCTGGCCTCCACCTGGGAACCATGCTCATCCGCCAGTCGTGACAGATAATCCTGATCTATGAATAGCAGGACGCCACCGGCATCGAGCAGCAAATATGGCGTGACTGACAGCCTGGTCATCCTGATCCTACTCCACCACGAAGATCTTGCCTGGATTGAGGATGTTCTTTGGATCCCAGGCCTGTTTGATACGCTTCTGCATCTCAACAGCCGCCGACCCCATAGCCATTTCCAGATAGGGGCGCTTGAGCACTCCCACCCCGTGCTCGCCGGAGAGAGAGCCACCCACCTCGACGGCGGCGCGGAAAAGATCACCCACCGCCGATTCCACCCGCTCAGATTCCTCAGGATCGCGCTTGTCAAAGAGGATGTTGGGATGCAGGTTGCCGTCGCCAGCGTGACCGAAGATGACGATGGGCAGATTCCACCTGGCCGAGATCTGTTTGATCCTGGCGATCATCTCCGGGACGACACTGTGGGGCACGGTGACGTCCTCGCCCAGCTTGTTGGGCCGGATGCGCCCCAGGGACCCAGATATGGAACTCCGCGCTTTCCACATTTCCTCAGCTTCCTCCGGCGTGGTAGCCACACGCACTTCGCGGGCCCCGTTTTGGCGGCAAATCTCGGCGGCGATTTCAATGCCGCGCACCGCGTCCGCCTCATCGCCGTCGGTTTGGATGAGCAGGATGGCCTCCACGTCGAGGGGTAATCCCATCTGTAGGTACTCCTCCACGCTCTTGATGGCCGTCTCGTCCATGATCTCCACCATGGAAGGGTTGGCGCCACTGGCCAGCACTGCGTTGATGGCTTTGCCGGCATCGGTCAACTTGGGAAAAATCGCCTGGGCAATTCGCTCAACCTCCGGCGCAGCGATGAACCTGACCGTCACCTCAGTGATGACGGCCAGTGTGCCCTCGGAGCCTACCAACAGATGCACCAGGTCGTAGCCGGTGACGTTCTTGGTCGCTTTGCCGCCCACGCGCATGATCCGCCCGTCGGCCAACACCACCTCCAGGGCCATGACGTAATGGCCGGTGATGCCGTATTTGAGACAGCGTGCGCCACCGGCGTTGCAGGCGACATTGCCGCCGAGAGTGGAGTAGTGGACACTGGTAGTGTCCGGCGGATAGAAATAGCCCTCTCGAGCTACAGCGTCCGCCAACTCCGAGGCGATGATCCCGGCCTCCGCCGTGGCCATCATATTGTCGTGATCAATTTCCAGTAAACGATCCATGCGGGTCAGGGCCAGCACGATCCCCCCGCCGAAAGGAATCGAACCCGCTGCCAGGCCGCTGCCCATTCCCCGAGGCACCACGGGGATCAGTTCCCGGCTGGCTACCTTGAGAATCTCCGAGACCTCTTGGGTGCTGCCTGGCAGCACCACCAGGTCAGGCTTAGCGGAAGTAAACGTGGCGTCGTAAGAATAGGCCACCAGGTCCTCCGGCGAGGTCAGCACGTATCGCTCGCCGACGATGGATTTCAGTTCGTCAACGATTCTTGGATCAAGCATCGCTTCCCCCTTCAAGCTGTCTCGCCACCACCTCGGCCAGATCCATTGTGTGGATACGAATTCTCTCGCGGCGGGCAGCGCCAAACAAGGTGCGCTTGCACTGCTGGCAGGAGACGACGATGTACTCTGCCCCCGCGTTCTGAGCCTGCTGCAACCTCCGTCGAGGCAGCGCCTGGGCCAGCTCTCGATCGTAGGTTTCCAGGTTGCCGCCGCCCCCGCAACACAACGAATCCTTGTGGTGATCGGCCATCTCCACCAACTCCAGTTCAGGAATGGCTCGCAGCACCTCACGCGGGGCCTCGAAGATGCCGCTCTTGCGGCCCAGGTCGCACGAATCGTGATAGGTCACGGTGACTGGCCAGGCCCTGAAACGCAGCCGTCCCGCGCGAGCCAGCTCGGCTAGCATTTCAGTCTCGTGCAGGATCTCAAGCCCATCCAATTCCCCGCCACCAAGCAGTTCCGGGTAGGTATGCTCCCACATGTGGTAGCAGGATGGACAGGACATCACGACCTTCGTCGCGCCGGTGGCCCTCATCGTTTCGACGTTGTGCCGCGCCATCTCCAGAGCGCGCTCGACCTCTCCGTTGAGCAGCAGAGGATAGCCACAGCAGCTTTCGTCACCGCCTACAAGAGCGTAGTTCACGCCGGCCTTTTCAAAAGTTTGCACCAGCGACTGCGGGATGCGGTAACTGGCCGGAAACAGCGACGACACACAACCGACGAAGTACGCCACCTCAGCCTGCCCGCCGTGATCGAGACCGACGGGCGTTGATGGCATATTGGTGATCCAACCCAGGCGCTGTTCGTTATCCTCGTTGGAGATGTTGCCCACAGCAACGATGGTCTCATTCAACCGCCGCAGCGAAGCGGGCATCAGGCCGCTGTGGGCCAGGTCGGCGCGGGACTGGTTCAAGATCACGTCCAACTCGACGCCGCTGGGGCAGACCTCCCGACAAGCCTCGCACATCAGGCAGGTGTAGAACTTGTCGGCATAGACCTCGCCGACTTCCAGACCGTCCTCGTCAACGGCGCGATAGAGGGCCACCTTCCCGCGCGGCGATAGCGTCTCGATCCGCGTCTCTCGGTAGATCGGGCAGACCGACAGACACTTCCCACAGCGTATGCATTTGAGATACAACTCTTCGGCCACAGCGCTGACAGTGCGTGTAGATGTTTCGATGTTGTCAGGTGTCATTGAGCACTCCAGATTCAGCTATTTGACATCATTCCACATCTCGTGTATAATTCAAGCATCAAAAACCTACAGGTTTCTCCCGCCCACCGAAAAGTCACCGGACGGTGACCTGCCAGGAAATCCTGGCTAGGTGGGCGGGTTTGTTGTGCGGTACTTCCACAGCAAAATCTTGTCCCAGACGTGCGTCACGAATCGGGCATCATCCTTCTCCTGCCAGCGGAAGATAGCCCCTGCTATCATGTCGGCCACCTGAATCCCGTTCTCACGGTGAGACTCCTTGAAGGCGATGCGTTTCACCAGACGGCGGTCTTTGGGCCGTAGATGTGCCAGTTGTTGGCGTATACAACGCAACGCTGTCTTGGGAGCACCGAAGCGATCCAGATGCAAGATGGTGCGGTCCAATTCGCCAGCGGGCAAGTGGTTCAGAAGTTGAGCTACGAAAAATCCGTAGAACTCCACGCTGCGCATGTGCCGAAAGTCGTCTGGCAGTAAGGTCTTGTCCACCACGATAGCCCGTGCAACAAAGTCCAAGTCAGACAGCCCGGCCAGGAAGGCATGCCGGTGGTAGTTGGAACTCTTGTTGAACCTGAACTCCTCCATGAGCGAAAGCCCCAGTCGGGAGCGGGTGCAGTTCACGTACTCGCGTAGTAGCCAGGGGTCGTTGACCAGAACCAGGCTGAAGATGAAACATCGGGTCGCGCCCAGATCGAATCTGAAGCCCGTCTGCCCGGCCTCGTCACCAAACGCATACCGATATGCCAAACCTCTCCCCTTTGTCTCATTGTCTTGCACGGCGTGGGGCTCTCACCACCGGCAATGTCAACAGCGCGTGGGGCACGATGAGCACGTCCAGTTCCGGCCCCAGCGCTTCGGCCACCATACCCAACGCTTCCTCCATCGTCGCCGCAGGGATCATCTTGCAGGCTTCCACCAGATTGGGATGCTCACTGCCCACGATGACTACCCGCGCCTCCTCCAGCACTTTCGCCATGACGAAGGCCCGCTGCGCGCCGGGCGGGTAGCCAGTGCGCCGCAGTTCCTCTAGTAGGCTGGGCATGTCCCTGGCGCCTCGCATCTTCTCCAGGAAGCGTTGCTCCCCCACCCCCTCGCCCGCGCCTTCCTGACAACGGGCGGGGATGATCAGGAAGCCGCCCGGCTTGACCACCGGCGTGGGGGCGAAGAAGAGATAGCTGGCCGCACGACTGGCCTGGTAGAGGTTGGCGTCCTTGGGAAATCCCACCCCGCCGATGACGACGTCGTAGCGTTGCGGCACTGGCACCTCGTACAGCTCTCTGGCGAAAGACACCAATTCCAAGAAGGCCGCCGTCGGTTCGCCAGCACGGACGGCCGCCACCCGCTGGTGGTCGTCCAGCACGACGTTGAGGATGAAGCGCAGCCCTGCTCGCCGCGCCGCCTCGCTGATTGCCTGGTGAAAAGGGTTGCCCTCAATGCGGCCCAGCCGCGTGCCGGGGTGATCCACCATCTGCGGGCCGTGGGTGTAGGCGATCATCGCCTCCCCCGCCGCGCCCACGGCCAGGGTCTTGCGCCCGCCGCTGTAGCCGGCGTACTGGTGCGGCTCCACGATGCCGGTGGCGATGAGCAGGTCGGCCTCGTAGGCTGCTCGGTGCACCGAGAGAGGGATGCCACTCCTTCGACCCTGCTCAGGACAAGTTTCGGTCGTGCCCAGGTCCACCAGCGCCGCCGGGTTCTGCGGCTCGTTGTCCATGACCCGGTAGCGGGCCACCACCTCCGCACCGAGCTTGGCGATCTTCTCCTGCGGCGTGCTGGGGCGGTGCATGCCGATGCCGCACAGCAGGGTGATGTTCTCATCCCGCACGCCGGCGGCAGTTAGCTCTGCCAGCAGCGCGGGCACCAGCAGATGGTCCGGGCTGGCGCGGGTGATGTCGGTAAAGACGATGCAGGCGGTATCGCCTGGCCTGGCCAGCTCCCGCAGCGGCGGCGAATTCACCGGCTTGGCTAAAGCCCCGGCGATGGCCGCTTCCACGTCAGCGATGGGTGGCATCTTTTTCGATTCCACCACCGTGCCGTGCATCCCCAGCGGCAAAGCGAAGCTGATTTCGCCCTTGCCGTAAGGTACGGTATAGAGATTCTCGTCCATCAAGATATCTCCTTTTGGGCCAGAGCGAGAGTGGGTAGCCTTTCGACATAGGTGATGGGCACTGGACGCTTGGCGCGAGGTGGGGAATAGGTGAGTACTTTCAAGAAGTAGTTGACTGGCCGCGTGGTGATGATCTTCAGCACCGTCTGACACACATCCTCGGGCATCTCCTCCAGTTTCAGGCGGAAACCGGGAGGACCGAACTCTGCTGACTGCATTAACGCCGAAAAACAAAGGAGGATGAGGCTAAGCGGCTTTCCTGTCTTGACATCGTAGCGAAGCACGATTTCATCCGTCAGTTCAACACCACATCCGCCTCCCCTTTGGAAGAACACTTCCAGAATGTCCCCCTGTTTGTCGTATTGATAGATGACCGTTTGCCCATCATCCAGGGTCTCATCGTATTCCACTAACCAATCAGGTTTCTCTTTCATATCTCCTCCCGCCTATTCAGGAATATACTGCCCCCAAGCGGTCGTGACAAAATTGTTGGGCTCGGTGGAGCCATCAGGCAACTGACGATAGCTGAAAACCACTACGACAACGATATGATTGTAGCCGTAGAGCAAGTCATTGTAAGGATAGCGATACCGAAATGGGTGTAATCGCTCTTGTTTACCTGTGATTGCCATACCGGGTGAGATGAGGCATAATGGGCCTCAAAAGCGTGTTGAGGAGGCCCAATGGAAGAAATGGATCTGCCTGTTCCCCCGGCGGAAGTCACGGATAATGTTGCCACCGCTCCCACAGCGGAGGAGGTGAAAGCCAGCATCATCCGAGAAGTAGGAGCGCTGGTAGCGTGGGTCTTGACCTGTCGGACGCTCACCTTCTTCGCGTTCGAGACCCAATTAGTGCCCAAAGTCCTGGCATTGGGATGTCTGTTTGTCCAACTCTTCCTCTGCATGCGCGAGGAGCAGTTTCAGGTCACGCACCCCCAGCCACAGCCAGGGTATAAGCGGCATCGCTCCCATGCTCGGCGGCTGGGGACCTTCTTTGGGAAGATCTGCTATTGGCGCACCTACTTCTATTGCAAAGACGGTGGATATTATCCCCTGGATGTGGAACTGGGGTTGACCGGCGATGGCTCCAGCATGTTGCTGCGAAGTTATGCCACGCGGATTGCCACCAAGGTCAGTTACGCCCAAACAACCTTGATCTTGGGCTTGTTTCTGCACTGGACGCCGGCCCAAGAAAGCATCGAAGGCATGGTCTTGGGACTGGGTCGGCATACAGCGACGTGGTTTGAAAGCGCCCCCGCGCCAGAAGGGGATGGGGAGGTGTTGGTGATCCAGATCGACAGCAAAGCCACACCGACGGCCACGGAGGAAGAGTTGGAAAAACGACGTGGCCCGCGGAGGACGAATCCGCATCCAGGCTCCCAGCGGCATCGTGGCCGAGCAGCACGGCAACGGCGCGGCTCCAAGAAGCGGCGCAAGAAGGGGGACAAGGCCAAGAATGGGAAGATGGCCACCATCGTGACCATGTACACCCTGAGGCGCAGTGCGGGCGGCCAGTTGGAGGGACCGATCAACAAGAAAGTATACGCCTCCTATGCTCCCAAGCGCCATGCGGTCGCCATCGCCCGGCGTGAAGCGAACAAACGCGGCTTTGGGCCGGGGAGCGGAAAACTCATTCAGATCGTGACCGATGGGGACAACGATCTGCAGCGCTACATCGAAGAATTCTTCCCTGAGGCCATTCACACCATCGATGTTTACCATGTGACCGAATACCTCTGGGATGCCGGCCAGTGTCTTTACAAAGAAGGCAGCGATGAACTGATTGCCTGGGTGAATGAGCAAAAAGAGGCGTTGTATGATGGACGGGCGGCAGAGATCGTAGCCGAGATTGACAAACGTCTCGCGCAAATCGACCCGGGCGAGCGAAGCGTCAGAGATTGCTTGCAGAAAGTGCGGGACTATCTCGACAAGCGCGTGGATAAGATGGATTACAAGACACTGCGCGAGCAAGATTTGGAGATTTCGTCTGGGGCGGTCGAGGGCGCAGTGAACTATGTCATCGCCAAGCGCTTTGACAGTGGTGGCATGCGCTGGATCAAAGAGCGGGCCGAGCACTTGCTGCAACTTCGCTGCATTGAAGTGAACGATGATTGGGATGCGTTTATCGAATTCGTTCATGATAGAACAAGAGAGCAGGGGCAACAAACACACAAGAACCTTTCCCTGAAATGCACGAAGCCGGCGCCACTTCCAACCTATGGACTCATTTGATGATCTCTGCGGATAAGGAGGTGGTGGTAAACGAGAGCAACTGCACCCTACCGAAATCGTTGAGGATCACGTGCCTCTTGCTTTCTTCGCCCTCTCCTGATTGTGTCCAACACATTGTCCAGACGCCCGTCCAACTCATCATGCCATTCGACAATGTGCTTCCACCGCTCCTCGGTGATGTAAATCTCGCGCCCATGGCGATCCCGCACCGTCCATTTGCGCACTACCTTGCCTCCTTAAAGCCGAAGTCCGGTCGCCGTTTAGTGAGATACCAACAGCCCTTCCACGTTGGGCTCCAGCCATCCCCGACGACAGAACTCTTAGGCGATGCTCTGGGCAAGGAGTCCAGGAGTAACATAGGCATCCGTGGCAATCTTAGCTACGCCTTTTCCATCAAGCCACCTGTCCTTGGGCCAGAGCGAGAGCAGGTAGCCTTTCGACGTAGGTGATGGGCTCAGATCTTTTGGCGCGAGGACGGGTGTATGAAGATACCTTGAGAAACTGATTCACCGGCGGAGAGGTAATGAGCTCAATCACCGTCTGGCGTAGCTCTGGGGAGATGCGTTCCAATTTCAGGCGGAAACTGCGCGGGCCGATCTCAGCAGGCTCAATGAGATAAGAGATGTTATCCAGGATCAGGCTCATCGCTTTCTTTTCCTCCGGCCTGAAGCGCAAGGTGATATAATCAGCAATCTCTACGGCGCAGGTCGCGGCCCCGCGCTCAAAGAATATCTCCAGGATATCAGCTTCTTCAATGTAATCATATTCATACTGGTCATTCATATCTCTTACCCCCTTACCAATAATCGGGCCACGCCGTAACGATGAAATTGTTGCCCTCAGGTCTGAAGATCACTTTGACTACGATACGGTCAAAATCACCTGGGAGATCCCCACAACAAAGCGTATACGTATACTTGTAGGGCAAGATGGCATCCTGTTTAGGACGTCCTTTTCGCACCGTGTCCAGCACATCGTCGAGGTGCTCGCTTAACTCTTCATGTCCTTCGACAATGTGCTTCCATCGCTCCTCGGTGATGTAAATCTTGCGCCCATGGCGATCCCGCACCGTCCATTTGCGCACTGCCTTGTCTCCTTAGTTCGATGGTGTGGTTCGATTGTTCTCCGCTCAATGAGATACCAAGCCGGCCAGGCGAGAGACACCTTCACGGATCTCAGGCTCTGAAAGGGCAGTGAAGGCCAGACGCAGAAACCTCTCCCCACCCCCCTGTGGGAAGAAGCCCCGACCGTCGGATAGGACTAGCCCATTCTGTTCTGCTCTCTCACGCAAATTAGCCATGTTCATCGGTGGGGGCAGGGTGAGTCCAACAAAAAAGCCGCCGTCAGGCTCGACCCAATCGGCCCCGGGCAGGTATTCCCGCAGCGCTGCGGCGGTAGTCTCTAACCTGGGTCGGTAAATCCCCTTCAGCCTCTCCACGTTGGGTTCCAGCCACCCTCGACGGCAGAACTCGTAGGCGATGCCCTGGGCAAGGAGGCCGGGGGTGACGTAGGTGTCCGTAGCAATCCTGGCTACAGCCTCGACGATGCGCTCAGGAGCGACGAGGTACCCTATCCGCACCCCTGGGCTCAGAACTTTAGCAAATGACGAGAGGTAGAGCACCCGGTCGGGATTCATGGTTCTCATAAGTGGCAAGTCGGAGCCCTGGTATCTCAGCGCTCGATAGGGACCGTCCTCTATGATCCAGAATTCGTGCTCCTCCGCCAGACGGACGATTTCCTCCCGCCTGGATAGCGACGTGGTCACTCCGGTAGGGTTCTGGAAATCGGGGATAAGGTACAGAAACTTCGGTCTCACCTTCTGCAACTGGGCGGCCAGAAATGCGACGTCGGGGCCATCGGACTCCAGAGGTATACCTACCACGTTGGCCCCGTGCCGACGAAAGATGGTGATGGCGCGGTCGTAAGTCGGCTCCTCAACCAAGACCGTATCGTCTGGGCTCAGCAGGAGGGCCGAGAGGAATTCCTGGATTTGGAGGGAGCCATTGCTGACCAGAACCTCTTCGGCACTGGCCCCATACCACCTGGCTATGGTCTCCCGTAGTGGCAGGTAGCCAGTTGATTGGCCGTACTGCAGAACAGTGGCGGCATCGGCGGCCAGGACAGCCGCCGCGCACTCCTGAATTTGGCTTGTGGGAAAGGCTTCTACACAAGGTATTCCCCGGTTAAAGCTGATGCAGGTGGCATTTGTAGCCATAAAGCTCGGCTCCTTCCACGACTTTTTCGGGCATACAGTCCTCATTGCTCCATGACTTCGGTCATCATGATGAAAGCCCGCTGTGCGCCCGGCGGGTAACCCATCCGCCGCAAAACTTGCTCAAGAAGTTTGGTAACTGCTCAGCCCTGGCAGATTTGGACGCTTTTGGTGTCACCCTGAGCGAAGCGAAGGGTCTCGTTCTTCGCACAAACGAGATTCTTCGCTTCGCTCAGAATGACAAGCTGAGCAGCTACGAAGTTTGTTGATGACTCTGGCCGCTACCGCCCGGCTGCTGCCCGCAGGTTCTCCACAAACCAGGCGTCGCTCCCAGCCACGTGGCGGGCAATCTCGGCGATGGACCATTCTGCCTCGCCCAGCGGATGAGCATCCAGTTGCCCGGCCGTGACCCCGATCAACTCGGCGATAAGCCGGCCCCGTGCCTCGCTCCACAGGTTCAGGGCGTAATTCACCTGCCCTGCCTCCATCAGATCGAGGCAATGCGGGTCCAGGGCCTGGCGGGTGTGGAGCATCTGGCGCAGGTGGTTGTCATCGTGCCAGCGCAGGTCGGCGAAGTATTCGCTCACCGACGCCTGCAATTCCCCGCCAACTTTGCCCATGTCCTCCGGTGTGAGGCCCGTGTCCAGGATAGCCTCCACCGAATTCAGGTAGCTCTCGAAGAGCTCTCGCATCAATTCTTTGACTCGTGGTTCCATTGGGAAATCCTCCTCAAAAGATTTTTATCACCACGTTGGGGTCCTGCTTACAACATCAGCAGCCCCGCCGCCGTAGAGAAAACGATGAGCAGTTGCCCCACGATGTAGGTCATCCACACCAGGTCGCCCACCAGCAAGAAGGTGCCTCCCTGAAATAGCCGATGTCCCAGGAGCACGTCGGAGACGAGAAACAGCACCGCGCCCACCGCCAGCGGCACGAAGCGAGGCTCTTGCAGCGCCAGGCTCACCGCCAGCCCGGCCATCGCCGCCAGCAACAGCGCATACCCCAGCGAGCCATAGTTGAGCACGGCGTCGGTCTGCGGTGAGCGGATCAGTGTCCACCACAGCACCACGGCCAGGACGAGGAGGACCGCCAGTCCAACAGCCCTCGCCCAGCCGTCCTGCAAGCCCAACACGCCCCCCAGCCGCAGGTAGCCGCTGATGTATAGCACGTGGGCCAGGCCAAAAGCACCCATGCCAAAGAGCATATACTGAGGCAACGGCAGCAGTTGGGCCATGATCACGTCGCCCAGGAACGAGAACGCCATGCCGAAAAAGAGAAGGGCGGCGTAAGCGGCCAGCGGCGTACCGGCCGCGCCAGCTAGCCACCAGATCAAGGCACATACCACCAAAATGGCTGACGAGAGCATTTTGTTGAGCCGGGGGATGCGGTTGATCCGCTCCTCGTCGAGTTGGCCGAAGACGAAGCCCAGGACCAGCAACGCGGCCCAAATGGCCAGTAACGCATACAACAGCTTGACATGGGACATAGTGTTCACCTCTGGTTTTAGGGGTTTCAGGTTTCAGGTTCGATCCAATGCTCCAGGCTTCACGTTTGCCAACCTGAAACCATGAAACCCAAAACCTGAAACTACCCCAGGTCGTATTCCACCCCCAACTCCCGCGCAATCTGCTGCATCATCGCTACCGTCTTGGGATGCAGAGGAATTCCTTCCCTCCGCCGACGTTCCTCTTCCTCGAATTCCTTCTCCCCGTGGACGTAGATCCGCTCCGCCCCCTCCGCCTTGGCGCTGCCTTTCAAGCGACGGATGATGTCGTCCATGGTAGCTTTGAACTCAGCCAGGGGACGGAAGGCATCAACGCGGATAGCGCCAAAGAAGTGGCCCACGTTGGCCGGCAGTGGCTTTCCCTCTGGCGTCTTCGGATAGATGGTGTTGGCGTAGCCGGCCCCTGACAGCACCCCACTCAGGATGTCCACCAGTAGCGATAGGCCATACCCCTTGTAGCCACGAAACAGCTCCCCCTCCCCACCCAGCGGCAGCAAGCCGCCGCCAGCGCGGGCCAGCAAATTGTCCAGCACCCGATGGACATCAGTGGTAGCCACCCCGTGCTCATCCGTGGCCCAGCCCAATGGCAGCGGCTTCTCCTGCCGTTCGTATACCTCCAGCTTTCCTCGCGGCACGGTGCTGGTGGCCATGTCCAGCACGAAGGGACGTTCCTCGCCAGACGGGGCGGCCACGCTGATGGGGTTGGTGCCCAGCAGGGCGTCCTTTCCGAAGGTCGGCACCACCAACACCGCAGCATTGGTCATGGAGATGCCGATCATCTCCTGCTCCAGAGCCATCATCGAGTAATAGCCAGCGATGCCGTAGTGGTTGGAGTTGCGCACCGCCACGAAGCCCACACCTACCTCCTGCGCTTTCCTGATGGCCAACTTCATGCCTCGCACTCCCACCGGCTGTCCCAACCCGGCCCCGCCGTCCATCAGAGCTGTGCCAGGGGTCTCGTGCACGATCTCGATGTTTGGACGGGCCAACATCACCCCGTCGCGCAGACCATCCACGTACCGCTTCAAGCGGGCCACACCGTGGGAGTCAATGCCACGCAAATTGGCTGCCACCAAAACGTCGGCGGTCACAACTGCATCCTCGGCCGGCACCCCCATCTTTTCAAAGACCCGGCTGCAGAAATCGCGCAGGGAGTCCGCCCCAACCCTGATATCTGCTCCTTCGCTCATAGTGATCACTCCTTTGCTTGAGATCTGGTGAATACGAACAAAAGGGGAGCTTCAACAGCCCCGATACAGGCTATCATCGAGTCCCCCTCAAAATCGCTATCAACGCCGTCGCCGACGAGCTCATTCTCATGCGGCCAAAAAGGCAAATCATCTAGCAATGCCACTAGCTGGCCCTTTTCACGCCCTCGTCTTCCATATCCAACAGGTGCTGCAGGGCAGCTATGGCTACTTCCAGCATGGATTCGTCAGGCTCCCGAGTGGTGAGCCTTTGCAGAGCTACGCTGGGATTTATGATCAACACTCTTAACAGAGGATTGTCACTGTGGGCAGCGCTGAACTTGATCAGCTCATAGGTCAGGCCAGCGATGACGGGAATGAGAAGGAGGCGCGAGAGGATACGTGGCAGCAGCGGAGGCCGCCCCAACAGGGAGAAAACAAAGACGGCGATCACCGCGAAGACCAACAGGAACCCGGTGCCGCAGCGTGGATGAGCCGTGCTGTAAGTCTTGATAGTGTCCGGCTTCAAAGGAGCTCCGCCCTCATAGGCATTGATGGTCTCGTGCTCCGCTCCATGATAGGCGAAGACACGCCGGATGTCGGGGATGAAACCGATGGCGTAGACGTAGATCAGGAAAAAAGCGAGGCGGATCAGCCCTTCCATGACATTGCTGACCAGCGATGAAGCAATGTAGCGATCAACCAGCCTGACCAGGAACAAAGGGCCCAGAAGAAAGACACCTATGCCGATTATCAAGGAGAAGGCCACCGAACCCCAGGCAATCGGCCCGCTGAACTCGACTTCTTCCTCCTCTAAAGCGATATCAGCCGAGAAGAGCAGGGCGCGCATGCCCAGGACCAGGGCATCCCACAGCATGATGATGCCCCGCAGGAAAGGCAGCTTGCCAATCGGCCCGCCGTAGATCCTGGCGTTTAGGGGTTCGCTGTGGACAATTATCTCACCAGAGGGATTTCGGATAGCCACGGCCATGTGCCTGGCCCCGCGCATCATCACCCCTTCGATGACCGCCTGTCCCCCGTAGTTGAATTCACCCAAGTTGTCTACCTCCACTTCGCAATGTATATGATTGTACACCAGAGAACGCCCGGTGTCAACTCGTGGCGTACCGCTTTCGCAAGCCCTTACGTCATCTTCACCACGATGTCCCCAATCACGTTGGCTGCCTGGTCCCCTCGATCAGCCGCATTGCTCAGGTGGCGATAGATCTCCCTGAGCTTGAGCATGTCCATTATATGTTCTATGTCTGTAGGCCCGTGGAATAGCTCGGCCAGTGCTTCTCTGTAAACGTGCTCCACCCGGTTCTCCAGGGCCTTAGCCCGCACCGCGTGATCGTTGGCCACGCTGGGATGATCCTGCAAACGCAGCACCCCCATGTAGATCTCGTGGGCCGCCTCCCGCACCAGCGACACCATTCGTCGAAGATAGGAGTTGGATTCCACCTCCAGCATCACCATCTCGTCCACGGTGCTATTGGCATAATCTACGATGTCGTCAATAGTCAGGGAGAGAGCAAAGATGTCCTCGCGATCAATGGGGGTGATAAAGGAGCGGTTGAGCTCATCTATCAGGATGCGTCGCACCTCATCGGCTTCCTTCTCCACCTGAACGAGCCTCTTGGCTACCTCCCTGTCGTTGCTCTCCATGAACGCCTCCAGCAACTCCATACCTTCCACGGTCTTGGCCGCCTGCTCAACCAGCAAGCGCATGAATTTGTCCTCACGAGGCTTGAATAGATCTCTGATTCCCATGAGCCTTCTCTCCTCTCTTATGACTGCAAAAGGAAATGTATTAACCCATGAAGCAAAGCCGCCAGCAGGGCGGAAGCAGGTATGGTGAGTACCCAGGCAGCAACGATGCTGCCCGCCACATTCCAGCGCACCCTGGAGAAGCGCGTGGCCGAGCCTACGCCCAGGATAGCCGAGCTAACAACCTGAGTGGTGCTCACAGGCCCGCCCAGTAGAGCCGCCCCAAAGATAATGAGGGCCGAGGCGATCTGGGCTGCGAATCCATGTACCGGCCTGATCTTGTAGAATTTGCCCCCCAGGGTTCTGATGATCCGCCAGCCCCCAAGGGCTGTCCCCAAAGAGATGGCTCCCGCAGAAAGAGCGATCACCCACCAGGGCACGCTGAACTCTGGCAGATAACCTGAAGCAACCAGGGCCATGGCGATGATCCCCATGGTCTTCTGAGCATCGTTAGTGCCGTGGCTCAAGGCCAGGGCCAGAGAAGTGATGATCTGCGCGCGCTTGAAAGCCCAGTTGATCCGAGGCGAGGCCCCACGGGCCAGGAAGAGCACCAACCTCATCAACAGATAACCTACTACCAGACCCAGGATGGGCGATATGAAGAGGGCGATGATGATTTTGAGCAATCCCCTCATCTGGATCATGGACAGGCCGAAATCAACGCTCACCGCCCCGATCAATCCGCCCACCAGAGCATGAGACGAACTGGAGGGAATGCCCAAGGCCCAAGTTGTGATATCCCAGATAATGGCTGCCAATAAAGCGGCGAAGATGACAGCAACGGTGATAGCCTTTGGGTCAACCACCTCTTGCCCAATGGTATTGGCTACGGCCACGCCGAAGAGAAAAGGGCCGCAGAAATTGGCCACTGCGCTTAGGGCAAGGGCTTTGCGCGCTGACATGGCTCTCGAAGAGATCATGGTGGCTACGACACTGCTCGAGTCGTTGAAGCCGTTCATGAAATCGAAGACCAGTGCCACCCCAATGATGGCGATACCTGCAATCGGCAGATTCAACTTTCTTCCTCCCTTGTTAACCCCATTTCCACACTCGTGATGAATCTTTCATGCTCTCGCGAGTTTGCCTACGAAAAAGCCCGCAGATTGCATCAGACGGGTTTGTATGCTACAATAGGCTGGAGGTTAGATATTGGTCTTCCAACTTCCACCTTCCAATCCTTCGGCTGGCCTCAGGACAGGCCTCCAACTTCCAGATGAGGCACTTCAAAGATGAGTGATATCCAGGCTTCCTTCTCCTTACATGAGCGTGGTGGCGGGCGCATTCTGTTGCGTTGTCTCAGCTATCTGCGTCCCTATTGGCGGCTCACGGCGGGCGCCTACCTGGCCTTGCTGGCAACCAATGCATTGGCCCTGATCATCCCCCAGTTCATTCGCTGGATCGTGGATCGAGGAATCGGCGGTCAGGATGTTCGTCCGCTGGGTTTATCGGTTCTGGCTCTCCTGGGGCTGACCTTGATCAAGAGCGGGCTGACCTTCCTGCAGGGACAATGGACAGAGACCGCTTCCCAGAGCGTCGCCTACGACCTGCGCAATGCCATCCACCGCAAGCTCTCAGAACTCTCTTTCTCCTATCACGATCGTACTGAGACCGGCCAGATCCTCTCACGGGCAGTGCAGGATGTGGATCGCATCCGTTTTGTGACCGGGCGCGCTTTCCTGCGGCTGACGGATGCTACGATCCTGCTGCTGGGGACGGCGGTGATGTTGGCCCAGATGAACCTCCATCTGGCCTTGCTGGCCCTGTCCACCATGCCGCTGCTCGGCTACCGCGCCTTTCAACTGGGCCGCCTCCTCCGCCCGCTCTCCCTGGACATTCAGCAACAACTGGCGGTGCTGACCACGCGGCTGGAACAGAACCTGCGCGGCGCGCGCATCGTCAAGGCCTTTGCACAGGAAGAAAACGAGATCGCCCGCTTTGATCGCCAGAACGCTCGCTGGTTCGATCTATCGGCCTATTCGGCTCGCCTCCGGGCTTTCAACGTTCCCTTAATGGAGTTGATCGCCAATGCCAGCGTGGTTTTCATCGTCTGGTATGGCGGCTTCCTGGTCACTCAGGGCCGACTGACTCTTGGAGAACTGGTGGCGTTTTCCACTTACCTGGCTCAACTGGCTCAGCCCGTGCGACGCCTGGGCATGATCATCCCTGCCCTTTCTCTGGCGGCGGCCGCAGGCGAGCGCGTCTTTGAGATCCTGGACGTCGTGTCGGAGGTGCAGGAAGCGCCCGACGCAGTGCCGTTGCCGCCAGTGCGCGGTCACGTGCGCTTCGAGCACGTCTCCTTCGCCTATTTCGGTCGCCATCGAGTGCTCACAGACGTCACGTTTGAGGCATTGCCAGGTCAGGTGATCGCCTTGCTGGGTGCGACCGGTTCCGGCAAGTCCACCATCATCAATCTCATCCCCCGTTTTTACGACCCAACGGAGGGACGCATCACCGTGGACAGCCATGACATCCACCGTGTGACACTGAATTCCCTGCGAGACCAGATCGGCATTGTATTGCAGGAGACAACGCTTTTCGCGGCTCCCATTCGAGAGAACATTGCCTTCGGTCGCCCGGACGCCAGTGAGGAGGAGATCATCGAGGCGGCTCGTGCCGCCCAGGCGCACTCCTTCATTTGCGAGATGCCAAATGGGTATGATACTATGGTGGGCGAGCGAGGTGTCACCCTCTCCGGCGGGCAACGGCAACGCATCGCCATCGCTCGCGCCCTGCTCAAGGACCCTCGCATCCTCATCCTGGATGATGCGACATCCAGCGTGGACACGGAGACCGAGCGGTTAATCCAGACGGCGCTCCAGCGACTAATGCGCGGGCGCACGTCTTTCGTCATCGCTCAACGTCTGAGCACACTGCGTATGGCTGACCTGATCATCGTCCTGGAGAAGGGACGCATCGCTGCCTGCGGCACTCATGCGGAGCTGGTGCGCACCTCTGGCCTGTATGCAGAGATCTATCATCATCAGTTGCAGCCACAAGGCTTGTCCTGAGGCTTGCCGAAGGGACAGGAGTCATGAGCGTTTCCATAGGCACCAGCAGTGCAGGCATAGGCCCGCGCCACGTCATGGAGGGCTTTGGCGAAATGACAGGTGGGAAAGCCTTTGATTGGCGCGTTGTCACCCGCCTGTTGACCTACCTGCGCCCTCACTGGCAACGGGTGGCCGTCGCCTTCCTGTTGATGCTGATTGCGTCGGCGCTGACTCTGGCTGCCCCCTATCTCATCAAGGTAGCAATTGACCAGTTCATCGCTCAGGGCGACACAACTGGTCTGGCTCGCACTGCCCTATTATTGACAGGCGTTTTCATAGGCATTTACCTGGCCGCGTCGGGACAGCAGTATCTGCTGTCCTGGGTAGGGCAGCAAGTACTGGCGACCCTGCGCACACAGCTCTTCCGCCATCTCCAGACGCTTCCCCTGGGCTATCACGATAACCACATCGTCGGTGTGACCATCTCCCGCGTCATCAACGACGTGGACGTTATCAACGAGCTGCTGTCGGAGGGGTTGATCACCCTGGTCGGTGATGTCCTGGTGCTGGTAGGCATCATCACCGTTATGCTCTCCATGAGTCTGCGGTTGGCCCTCCTCACTTTTAGCGTCTTTCCGTTGATGCTGTTGGCGACTTATCTCTTTGCCCGACGGGCTCAGGTCGCTTTCCGCCACACCCGGTCCAGAATCGCGGCCGTCGTAGGCGACCTGGCCGAAGACATTTCCGGGATGCGCGTGATCCAGGCCTTCGCTCAGGAAGATGTGTCGCAGGAGCATTTTGACGAAGTGAATCGAGCTAACCGAGATGCCTACATCCAGGCCATGTCCCTCTCCTTCGTCTTCTTGCCCTCCATCGAGTTCCTGGGTATGCTGGCCACAGGTATTGTGTTGTGGTTTGGCGGTCTCGCCGTCGCTCGCAGCGAGCTGACCCTGGGGGTGATGGTGGCGTTCCTGGCCTACGTGTCCCGCTTCTTCCAGCCGATTCGGGAGTTGAGCCAGCTCTACACCACCATGCAGGCAGCAATGGCGGGAGGCGAACGGGTATTGGATCTGCTCGACACCCGGCCGGAAATCACAGATCAGCCCGATGCCATCGAGATGGCAACCATCGCTGGCCAAGTGGAGTTACGCCACGTCTCCTTCTCGTACCGGGGTGACAGGCGGGTACTGCACGATGTGAGCCTGGTCATCCAGCCAGGCCAGACGGTAGCGCTGGTGGGACCGACCGGCGCCGGCAAAACGTCCATCGCCAATCTGGTGGCCCGCTTCTATGACGTGACAGATGGCGCAGTGTTGATTGACGGACTGGACGTCCGTCAAGTTACCCAGCATTCCCTGCGGCGGCAGATGGGTCTGGTGCCTCAGGAGCCTTTCCTCTTTCCCGGCACAATCGCCGACAACATCCGCTTTGGTCGCCCGAACGCACTCGACGGCGCCGTTGAGGAAGCCGCCCGCCTGGCCAATGCCCACGAATTCATCGTGGCACTGCCAGATCGGTACGCCACAGAGATTCTGGAGGGGGGCGTTAACCTCTCCGTCGGCCAACGCCAGCTCTTATGCATTGCCCGTGCGGTGTTGGCCGACCCGCGCATCTTGATCCTGGACGAGGCCACCTCCAGCGTGGATACAGTGACCGAGGTACTGATCCAAGATGCGCTACGTCGGTTACTGGCCGGACGCACTGCCCTCATCATCGCCCATCGGTTGAGCACCATCCGCCATGCAGACCTGATTTGCGTGGTGAACGAGGGCCGCATCGTCGAGCGGGGCACGCACGAGGAACTGTTAGCGCAAAGTGGACTTTATCACGACCTCTACGAGCGACAGTTCGTGGATCTCATGCCGACGTGAATGTCATACGAGTTGCGCTCACTATCTCATCCTGCACTCAAGATCGCAGCAATTTCAGGCGTCGCCCATAGTGCTGCGCCGGTGGTGTCAACGACAATATCGCACACTTCCATCTGAGGCAGATAGCATTTCTGGGCCATCAGAAACTGGTCTTTGAAAAACCTGTTACGGAAGTAGGTAGGCTCGTATTTCTTCCGATAATCAATATCGCGTTTCCATTTCCGCTTCAGCCTGATCGCATCGTCGGTCAGATATACCACTTTGATCCCTATCAGATGTACAACCTCCTCGAGCAGAAATGGGAAATTGCCCTCAATAAAAACGATGTCGGCCGGCTCAATCTCAAGCGGGGCGCAGCCTGCCTTTAAGTTGCCGTCCAGATCGTGGCTTGAGGTGGCATAGACAAAGTCGTATCTGGGGATGGCTATCTTCCTCCCTTGAGTGACGTCTTCGAGACTCTGCTTGAACAGCGCAAAGTGGATGGCCTCTTTGCCCAGCGTATGGATGCCCTTCTCCTCCCGATAATCTCTGTCGGTTAAGAAGTTGTCCATCTCAATTGAAGTGGCTTTCTGGCCTGTCTGCTCAAATGTACTGCGCAGACGTTCGACAATCTCGGTCTTCCCAGCCGCCGTAGGTCCGGCAATCGCCAAGAGAATGGGTGTTCCTTTGGCAGCAATGAGCTTCTTAACGCTCTCGATAAAGAGCTGATCCACCTCTGCGTTCGCATCTTTGAAATCTTTATAGCCAACGGCCTGATAACGCTCGAACCGCTTTTGCCTCTGCTCAAAACTCCGATACGGCTTGCCGCCAAAGTGCGCCAGGACCTGGTCAGTGAAATAGACCGTCCGAATCAGAAAGTAAAACCCTCTGATATCGAAATAAAAGTGCGCGCTAACCCACTCCTCCGCGTATTCGCCAGTGACCAGACCGACAAAGAGCATGCGCGTCAGTCGAACGATGTTTTTATCCAACACAATCCTGTCGTCAATCCGTGGCTTAATCTGGATGCCGGTATAGAAATCGCTCCTGCTGATCATCTTTTCGATTTCTTCTTTTTTATCCGGTTCTACAGAAGCCCAGCCGTTCTCAGGATACAAGTTATGGAGGGCATAGCGGAATTCATAGAGTTCCAATTCCTCTATACCCATATTGATCCGCTTCATCTTCTCATACAGGATTTCAGAAAAAACATCCGGACTGTACAAATTGTTCAACTCACGACGCCCCCGTCAATTCGCCGCGCACTTTTCCCCGACGCCAAATACCAACGCATCGTACGCGCGTTTGGTCCTGGCATAGTTGCCATCACGATCGAGAGCGATTCCTCTACCAACGCCAGAAACGATTTGCCCAACCCCGATCTCTTCCACTTGCGTCTCCAACTTCTCCAGCAGCGCGGGCGCGCTGCCCGGTTCCGTGCTACGTCCGTCGAAAATGACGTGCAAGTAGACCTGGCTCAAGCCGTTTGCTTTGGCCATGCGCAACAACGCCAGCGGATAATCAATGGAACCATGTGAGCTTTTTTCCGTGAGCAGACCGATCAAGTGCAGGCTTGCGTTCTGTCGCTTGACCTCGTTGATCGCGCGGCAAAGGATTTCATTGGCGTAGAACGAACCATCCTTCATGGCGAGATCCAGTCGCACATCATCTTGCAGCACGACACGCCCCGCACCGATGTTCATGTGCCCGGCTTCGGAATTACCGGCTTTACCCGGTTTCAAACCAACCGCGTCGCCTGCGGCCTGCAACTGGGTACACGGATACTGTCGTGTTAGATCGTCCCACACTGACGTTTGTGCGAGAAAGATCGGATTCGTGTCGTCGTTTTTGCCGATGCCCCAGCCGTCAAGAATGACCAGCAACACGCGCCGGCGACCGCCCCATTCGTACTCGCGCGCCAGGCTCGCGCCATCCATTGCACTCGGTGGTGCGATGCCGAGTGCGTGCAAAACAGTCGGCGCGATGTCTGCCAATGTGCCGTGACGCACGTCAGCCCGCGATTGTGCACGCGGATCAATCAGAATGAATGGAACAGGGTTTGTCGTATGTGCGACGTGATGAGTTCCATCGGGGTTGGTCATCTCTTCGAGGTTGCCGTGGTCAGCCATCACGAGAACCACATAGCCGGCGGCGAGCGCAGCGTTCACAGTCTGTCCCAGCCGCGCATCCACGAGCTCGGCGCACCTGATCTTGGCGTCGCGATTTTGCGTGTGCCCGATCACATCGCCGTTGGCAAAGTTGGCCACGATCAAATCGTACCGCTCTCCGATGCCGCGCAAAACCTGCTCGGTGACTTGCGCCAGACTCAGCTCCGGCAATTGATCAACTGGAATACCTTTTGGCGATGGAATGCGTACATCGTCCTCGCCCACGAATGGTTGGTTGTTGCCGCCGTTGAAGAAAAAGGTGACGTGCGCGAACTTTTCGGACTCGGCGACACGCAATTGGCGCAGATTCGCCCGACTGACCATTTCGCCCAGGGTGTCCCCGATTCTTGTCGGAGCAAAAGCAACTGGCAGGTCTTTGAACTTTTCATGGTACAGTGTCAGGAGCACGAAAGTGAGGTTTTGAAAATCGCGACGCGGAAAACGATCCCACTCTGGCTCAACAAACGCTTCCGTCAATTGAATTTCGCGCTCGCCGCGACGACAGCAAAAGACTACCACATCGCCATCTTCGATACAACCGACAGGTTTGCCCTGCACATCCACCAGGACAATCGGTTCGAGCGAGTAATCCGTTTGTCCCTGGCGATACAACTCTCTGACTGCATCAGCGAGCGCGGCCCCGCCGCGCGTTAGATGACCGTTGGGCATAACGTATTCCTCGGTGGTTAACTGCCGTCACTCGGAATCTGGCGCGCTGGACAAATATCCAAGAGTTCGCTCAAGGTGTGGATTACCAGGTCGGGTTTGTTCTCGCCGGTGGGGGGCTCCTTCTCCAACGTAGCCGGCTCCATCAGGACGATGACCATCCCGAAGCCAGCCAACCGGGCGCCCAAAATATCGCGGGAGGGATTATCTCCCACATACATCGACCGGGCGGGGGCGACGCCAGCCCTGCGAGCCGCTTCCAGGTAGATCTCCGGACCCGGTTTCCGGCATCCGGCTTTGGAAGACAGAACCACTGTCTCAAAGTACCCGGTGAGACCGTCCTCCTCCAGCCAGTCTGGGATTTCTGTCTCGGTGATGGTGTTGGCGATAATCCCCAGGCAGTAGCCCCGTCTGCTCAACTCAATTACTACTCGTTTGACATCCGGCCGTGGGACTCGGCGCCCGTCGCGATCGCGCCACAGACGAGTCAATTTCCCCGCCAGCGGTGCAATCTTGTCGGCCGGAAAATCCGGCAGCATCCAGCGTGTCCACAATTCCCTTTCGGATGCTTCGATCAAGGTCTCCTTGGCCCACTTACGGTAGACTTGATATCGTTCCTTCAGTCGCTTGCAGAACGCCTCAGGCGACTCTTGTGCTCCGACCAACGTAACGAGCTGCTGTCTTGCCTGGGCCTGGAACGCATCGTCTTTCACTACAATCCGCATCGTATTGCCGACGTCAATGAAAATGGCTTCGATGTCGCGATTCATCTCCTCCACCTTTCACGTGTGTTATTCGCGCTAACAATGTTTTTACTCAATCCCGCCAGATGCCAACTCGTACTTGCCCTGGACGCCCTTCACCTCCAATCGGTCGGGCGCTCGCTGGACTTGGAGCCGGAAATAGCTGCCGAAGGCACGGGCCAGCCGGCACGCCTCCTCAGGGTACTGGTCAATGAGATTGACATGCTCTCGCGGATCCTCGATCAGATTGTAGAGCTCGTCTGGTTCCCCCTCTGGCCGCAGGATCAGGCTCCACGTCCGATCCCGCACGCAGCGGTCCACTGCCTCATGGTAGCCGGTGATGATCACTTGCCGATGCTCGTCGGTATCGCCCCGCAGCACCGGCAGGAAGCTGCGACCGTGCATGGAAGAGGTGTTGTTGCCCATGCCCAGCACCTCCAGCAGGGTAGGCAGCAGGTCGTGGAACTGGACGATGGCCTGGGTGCGGCGCGCACCCTGGCCGCCGGGCAGGCGGATCAAAAACGGAACTTTGAGCAACTCGCTGTACAGGCGATCGCCGCCCTTGAGGAACTTGCCGTGGTCGGCCAGCGGATGGCCGTGGTCGGCCAGCAGGACGATGACTGAGTCATCGTAGTAGCCCAGGTCCTTGAGCGCGTGAAACAGCCGACCCAGGCAGTGGTCCACAAAGGCCGCTTCCCCCGCGTACAGACCCCGAATGTGGCGGACCTCCTCAGGCGTTGCCCAGCCCTCCACCGGCCCGCCCATGGGCAAGATCAGCCGCGGGCCGCGATAGCTGGGATCGGTGTAGGTATCGAAGCGGGTGGGTGGGTCCCACGGCTCGTGGGGGTCGAAGCAGTCAATCAAGGCGAAGACGCTCGGATGAACGCGGTTGCGCTTCAGCCAATCCACAGCCTCGTCCACCACTTTGGCCGGGAACCAATCCTCCTCGCGGGTGAAGTCATCGGTGTTGGCCAGGAACTGGGCCACGCGGCCACGCCATAACGTATCATAGTGTTCGTTGACGTAGTCGTCCAGATTGCGACTGGGCGGATGTGAGGTCCACGGGTCGTACTCCTGCCCCCTGATCCAGCGATAGGCGTGAAACCCGCGATGGAAGTTCATACCTGGCGCCCGGTAGTGATACGTATCGCTGATCAGGCCGCACACGTATCCTTCGGCCCGCAGAATCTCGGCCACGGAGATGTCCTCTTTGGCCAGCGGCTGCCAGGGGCGGTAGGGCAGGGTGCGCTGGCCGGTGAGGATCTGCGTGCGCACCGGTATAGTGGGCAGTGCTTCCGGGTAGGCGTTGTCGCAGACGACACATTCCTGGGCGAAGGCATCCAGGTTGGGTGTCTGGCAGGCGGGGATGCCCTCGAAGACGGGTTGATCGCCGTTGTAGAAGCTGATATGGTCCTGACGAAAGCTGTCCAGTACGATAACGATGACGTTCATGGTCTCCTCTCTCGTTCTGTCAGGATAGGCAGGGTTAGTAGATCACTGAAGAATTCGATGTAGAAGTCGGCTTCAACGTCCTTCCCGTAATTGAAGGCCACCGTCGTCATGCCCACCGCCTTGGCCCCCTGCAATTCCGACGCCTTGTGGCCCACAAAGGCAGCCTCTTTCGGCTCGATCCCCAGCTCATCCAAAGCTATGCGATAGATGGGGGGGGCCGGCTTGCGCACTCCTACCTCGCAGGATGAGACGAAGGTATCCCACACATGGCCTATCCCCTCCTCATCGAACCATTCCAACTTCACGCTGGTAGGCTGATAGGTGTCGGTCACCACGCCCAGCAAAAGGCCCCGTTCTTTCAGGGCCAGCAACGTTTCCTTCACCCCATCGAAAAAGACGACGTCGTTGCTTTCTTCTTCAAGCACCTTCCTTCCCCAGGCCAGATTCTCCTCGCCCCGAACGCCATAGAATCTCAATACCTTGTCCTGATATTCCTGCTTGGTGAGCCTGCCCACAAAAGCCATTGTTCTGAGCTTCTCCCTTTCCTGCTTCGGCATGGGGGACAGGCTCAGGCCCAGTTCTGCCAGGAAGGCAGCCAGCCGCTCCTTTTCGCGAGGGCGCTGGTAGAGCAAGTCTCCTGCATCAAACAGTAGCGCCTTGATCTCCCTCGCTTCTGGCTTGGAGGGTGCGGTTCTTTTGACTGATTTGCGCCGCTCCTCCTCCAACACGTCCAGCAATTCCCCCATATCAAGCAGGAGAAAGTCGGGCACTGCATCATGGCTATCCGGCCCGTCAATGGGCGGGTGCTCGATCTGGATAGCCAGCCGATAGCCGGCTTGCTTGGCGCCAAGAACATCGCGCGAGACTTTGTCGCCAATGTGAACACAAGCATTGGGTGAGACCCCCGCCAATTGAGCGGCGTATAGAAAAATAGCCGGGTCAGGCTTACGCCGACCGTAGACGGACGAGAGGACAACGGGGTTGAAATAATCGCTGATCCCATATCGCTGAAGGGTGCAGGGAACCATTCCCCGGCTGATCACGTTGCTGATAATCCCGATCTTGAGACCCATCGCTTTGATGGCTTCCAGCACGGCCGGCATCTCGGAGCGCATCTCCTTCTTGTAGAACTGCGTCTCGACAAAGAATGACAGCCCTTCTGCTACGGCAGCTAACTTCCCTGGCGGCAGGCTGAGATCAACGAAGATATACTCTTGCCAGATTCTTGGGGGCTCTAGTTCCACAAGGGATCTCCTATTCCAGGTACGATATCGAAGAAGGCCCTTCTTGATGACCTGGTACAACTCCTCAGTTGTAAGCCCAGGGTCGAGACCCCACTCCACCAGTTGATGACGCAACTGGGCGGTGGCCGCCAGGCGTAATTCATCGTCGTAATATAGCGTCTCAATAGTACCGCCCACGTCAAAGAAGACGGCCTCGATAGCCATGAGGTATCCTATCAGTCGTTATCGGCATAGTATAGTAAGGGGCGCTCCCACCTGCCCAGATGGGAGCGCCCCATCTCTTTGCCAACCGAGAAGGCTCCGCGAACCCGCCTTCCCGCTTTCTCCGTGCTGCTATTCTCCTAGCTGGACGGTCCAGAAATCGCGGATGTCGGGCAGGTTGAGGTAGCACCAGTCGTAGTCGAGGGCCCACAGCTTATCCCTCGCTACATCCCAGCCGAACGAGCCCTCAAGGAGGGCCACATCAGTGCGCGTTGGGAGATCGCCGATGGTGTGGTAAGGTTCATAGCCTTTACCGCCCTCCTTGTCGCCCATATACCAGCGGATCATCAGCTTGGCGGCGTTGGGATGGGGGCCTGGTTGGCGATGGACGATGTGAATTCTGGTAGGGTCTTTGGACACGGACAAGGTGCGTCCGTGTCCAAAGAAACCCATTCCTGCTTCTTGCATAAATATCTGAACTTGTTCCTATCGGATTGCTCTTCGATTACGGGGTTTTGGTTCAAATATTTACGCACTACTCCGTAAGTTCTTGCTAAACCCGTTTTACTCTTCTGGCTTAGGGGTAAGCAGGCTGATCGCCCAGAAGTCGCGCACTTTCGCGGCCCATTCCCAGCCGTACACAGGATCCGTAGCCCAGGTACCCGCGTGCATTTCATCAAAAGGCAAGGCGCCTTCGGGAACCGGCATAGACGGTTGGGCAGAGTAAACGCCTATCTTGGACCAGGGAGCCATACCTTCCGGCGAGAGAACAAATTTGATGAACAGTTTGGCCGCATTGGGGTGCGGAGCCATATTGGCAACGCCCAGATAGCTGGTCTTCTCCATACCAAAGACCGGTGTAACATCCAGGCAGGGCGCCATGGCCCCTTCTCCATCAGCGGTATTTTCAACGCTATCCCAACCGGTCCAGCCCACCCCTGGTTCTACATCCGGGTCCATGCCGAGCGTCGCATAGGCCGCGTCGACCTCATCGCCGCCGGGCTCAATGCCGGGTTTATTCTGGGCCAGCTTCTTGATAAACAGCCAGCCCGCATTCGCGAGTGCTTCACCGGTGAAGGGGTCTGCCGCAGCGGCTGGGTCAGTGGTCCAATCTGCGCCGTAGAGTTCCTGATAGGCCGCAGCCATTTCGTCACCGTGTTGAGCAACTGTGGCCCACTTGGCCATATCGCTGACATTGGTCATTGGATCCTCCATGTAGACTTTCCCCGTAAACTTCGACTCGGTCAGCTCCCACCAGTTGGTGAACGGGCATGCATCGTCAACCTCGCCGTTGTAGCCCCACACGTCGATGGAGTGACGGGCAATCGCAAACGGCTGCTCGGGAGTCAATTCCGGCTCTACCACACCCTCCGGGACGTACGACCAGATCCATTGATTGGGCACAAATTGCCCGTACAGGATGTGGCCACTGCTTTGGAACCAGACATCCCCGACGACGTTCCCGGCTTCCTGCTCCGCCTGCATTTTGACGGCGATATCATCGGTATCGCCGCAACCAAGGGTGATGTCCGGGTATAACGCGTTCCAGGGATCCACTAATTTCGCAATTTTGGAAGAGTTGGAATAAACACACACTGACCCTTCCAGAATTGCTGCCGCTTCGACCGCCGCCCAGTCTTCGGTAGCGGGCTGGTACGGTCCGAAACCATTCGTCTTCGCCCATTGCTCCGCCGCAGTGAGAGGTACTTCGGTGGCGGGGGGTTGGGCCGTTGGGGGCTGGGTCGCTGCCGGCGTTGGAGTGGCCGGTGCGCCGCAGCCAGCAATAAAGCTGACCAGCAAACATACTGTCAAGAGTTTTACTAACGCTTTCATTTCTTCCTCCTTAACTTGCAAGATAGTTGGAAAACGGAACCATTGAAACACGACATTTTTCGCTCCTCTGATTTCTTCTCCTTTCCTCCTTTCGCTCCAAAATGGTCAGCACCATAATGACCATCTTGAGCCATTTTTGCTTAGCTTCTAGAGACGACCAAATTACCGCTTTCTTGATCGTATAGGTTAAGAGTCTTTGAATCGAACTTCAGCCAGATCTTGTCATCCATATTGATCTTGCTGATGCCCATTTCTCTGACGGTGATCTCTGTACCTTCCAAACGCGCTATGATGGTCGAATCAGCTCCCGATGGCAAGATGGAATAAGCCGTGAACTCCACCGCCCCCAGGTCAGGCTCTGTCGAGATGGCGACATCTTCGGGCCGCACAGCGACTACCACTTTTTCTGGCGCGTTTGATGTATCAATGGCGATCTGGAACTTCCCGAGGTTAACCGAGTTGTTCCCATCCACAACGCCATCCAGCAGATTCACCTTGGGGTTGCCAATGAAATCTGCCACAAATAGATTGGCCGGGTAATGGTAAACGGTGTCGGGGGTGTCCACTTGCTGAAGAACGCCTTCTTTCATCACGGCAATATTGGAAGACATGGTCAACGCTTCCACCTGATCGTGGGTCACGTAAACCGTGGTCGCTCCGGCAAGGCGGTGCAGGCGTTTGACTTCCGCCCGCATATCCATGCGCAGGCGGGCATCCAGGTTGGAGAGCGGTTCATCCATCAAGAAAACTTTTGGACGATAGGCTAACATGCGCGCCAGGGCAATGCGCTGCTGCTGCCCGCCGCTCATCTCGCGCGGATAGCGGTCTTCGTAGCCTTCCATCTGCACTTCGGCCAGTGATTCTTTCACCCGCTCATCCATCTCTTCCTTGGGCAGTTTTTTGATCTCCAGCGCGAAGGTCATGTTCTTATAAACCTTCATATGCGGCCACAGGGCATAGTTCTGGAAGACCAGGCCCAGGTCCCTCTGCCCAGGGGGAAGGGAAATCCCCCGCGAGTGTGAAAATACAAGCTTATTGCCGATATAGATCTCGCCTCCATCCGGGTCTTCAAGGCCGGCCACGCAGCGCAGCAGGGTCGTCTTGCCGCAGCCGGAGGGACCCAGCAGGGTCAGGAACGTCCCAGGCTCGATGGTCAGACTGACGTCATTAACTGCGACCACATTACCGAAACGTTTGGTGAGATTTTTGATGGTGATGGTTGTTCCCATGGTTGCCTCTCTTTACATTCCAAGACCTTTATGTAGACTGCCCTTACCGAACCGTCCAATTATGAAATTGCCAACCACGACGATCGTGATCAGGATGACGATGACCACGTTCGCCTCCTGGTTGTCTCCATTTTCGGTATACTGCATGGTCTGGCTGGCCAGAAGCTGGGTTTTCGGCGTGACCAGCAGGATGATCAACGATAGTTCCCGCATGGTGGTGATGAAGGTCAGCAGAAAACCGGACATAAAGCCGCTGCTGGTCAGCGGGAAGATGATGCGCCGGAAGCGCTGCCAGACGTTGGCGCCGGCCACCATTGCGGCCTCCTCCAGTTCCCGGCCGACCTGCATCATGGCCGAAACCCCCGAACGGGAAGAGTAGGGAATATGTTTGGCCACCGAGACGATCACCAGCAGGGCGAAGGTGCCGTACAAAGACGGGAGCGGCCCCATCTTTCTGGCGAACATCGCAATGTAAACTGCGCCAAAGGCGATGCCCGGGATGATATACGGGATGAAGGCCAGTTGCTCGACCAGTTTGGAAAGCCGGGTGCCGCGGCCTTTGACAATGGCGTAGCCCAGGAGGATTCCCAGCAAGGCCGTGGAAAAGGCTGTCCATAGCGCCAGTCTGATCGAGTTCCAGGCGGTTGAATATATTTTCGGGTTGCGCAGGACTCCGGGCTCTCCATGGTTATAAACTGTACCTCTGGGTCCAATCCAGTGCTGCAAGGTGAGATTGCTCAGGCGGTAAGTCCCATCAACCAACATGAATGTATCAAAGAGCAGAAGTCCAATCGGAAGGGCGATGACCAGGACCTGAAAAATGATCACGGCGATAAACAGGGCACGTTTTATTTTCCCCAGTTTGGTTTGATTCATAACGAAGCCGCGTCCGCCAATCGTCTCGTAACTCCTGCGCGTGCCCACCAGTCTCTGGTTGATTGAAAGGGTGATTATGGAAAACAAGATCAACACGATTGCCAGCACGAAGGCATCCCCCTTCTCTTGAGCCGCTAAACTACCGCGGATCATGGTAGCAACCACATAGTACCTGACCGGCAAGCCCAAAATATTCGGCCCGCCGAAGGTGCCCATCACCTTGGAAAAGGTCATGATGACGCCCGAAAGTATGGCCGGTATGACGAGCGGGAAGGTGATCTTGCGCAGGATGCGCCAGCGGCTGGCGCCCATCAACTCACCCGATTCTTCGAGATTGGAATCGATCGACATCAGCGCCGCCGATGTAAACAGGAAAAAGAAAGTATAGTAATGCAGCGCGCTGCAGATGATGATCGGCACCGGCCCGTACGACAGCCAGTTTGGGGGGCTGATTCCCACCACGGCCTCGAAAAGCCCCGGCGTTCCGCCAGTAAGCCTGTTTTTGAACAACACCAGCCAGGCCTGGGCGATGGTCCAGGACGGCATGATGTAGGGCAGCACCGCCAGTTGATTGATGATCTTCCGGCCCGGCATATCGGTGCGCACCACCAGCCAGGCCAGCGATCCGCCGATCAACAGCGCAAGCAGGGTGGCTCCAATGGCAATGGTCATCGAATGCTGCAGCGGGGTATACGTATAAATTCTACCCAGCACGCCTGTCAACATCCTGACCCAGTGAAAAATGGTTAACTCGCCTACCACGGCATCCGGGACGCGGGTGAGATCATGTTGCGACCAAGTCACCGTGGTCTCACCCAGGCTATACAAAGGTATGATGACCATGACGAACATCAAAACCAGCATGATCAACGCCAGGATGACTTGCGGCCTGGTCAGCCAGCGGAAGAACCTTCTGGAAGCAGCGAGTATCCGAAGAGATAATGATTGCGGAACAGGAAGGCTGATTTCCATAAGCCCTCATTTCCAGCGGCTATATTTTGACCGAGGCCACAAAGTCGAGCCTCTCGCGGATATCGTCCAGCCTGTCCAGGGTGGCTATGGACTTCTCCTCATCAGTCCTGGCCACAGCCAGGATCAAGGCTTGAATGATGGCCATGGGCACGATCAGGGAGTGGAAGGCCATCACCGGCCCCCGGCGGGCTTCCAGCAACACGTCTACTGTGTCCCCTAAGTGAGGCGCCAGGGTATCCGTGAGCAGAATCACCTGGCAGCCGCAATGCTTGGCATAGCCCAGTGTGGACACCATGACTTCGGAGAGATTGAAGAAGAGGAGGGCGAGGAAAACGTCTTCGTCCGTTAGCATCAGCAGCTTGTCGCACACTTCCCGGCCCGACTGGGTGAGAGGCACCACCTCCAGGCCGAAGCGCCGCAGGCGATGCTCTAACAGCTCTACCAGGGTTGCCGAGCCGCTGAGCCCGTAGACAAATAGCCGCCGGGCTCCGGAGATCAACCGGACCGCTTCGTCGAAGGCTTCCCAGGATACAGTGCGCAGGGCATCAGTGAGGTACTCCATCTCCATGGCCACGACTTGTTCGAGGATGTGGGCCTCAGGGCTCAACTCGGCCAGCTTCTTGTGCAGACGGGAGGCATGGCTGACTTTGCGCTTGAACAACTCCTGCAGTTGCTGGCGCAATTCAGGATAGCCCGATAGACCCAGGGAGCTGGCAAAGCGAACCACCGTGGCCTCGCTCATCTCCAGCCGCTCGGCTAGCTCAGCCGCAGATAAGAAGGCCGCCTCCTCATAACTTCTCATCAGGTAGGAGGCTATCTTCTGCTCGCTCTTGGTCAGTCGGTCGAAACGCTCGCTGATTCGCTGATTGAATGCCTGCAGGGCGTCCATCGGGCTGTCCCCCTTTTGCAATATTATACCACAATGTTTTCAGTTTTGCAAGTTAGCTTTCAAAAGTGGGAAAAGGGCTACTAGAGTTCCTCTGTGAGCCAGGGGAACTCGGAGGAACCAGGGGAACTTGCAAACTTCTAGCAGAAGGCTGAGAAATTAAGACGCCCCCTCAGGGATAGGGGCGTCGGTTTCACAATCATATCAGGTAAGTTGGCCTCGCTGGGTACCTTTATGCCAGGCCCAACTCCCGCAGCTTCTCCTCTGTAGGAACGCCCTCCGCTGTCCAGCCTCGTAGTTGGTAGTACTCCTTCAGCATGGGCTCCAGATCGGGCAGCACGCCGGCCGCGCTGCCGCTGGGTCGTGGGTGGGTCAGAAGCCGCCGTGGGAGGGCGTCGTCCTGCCCGGTGACGCCCAATCGGAGGTTGATCGTCCGCTTGAGGTTGAAGAGCCTCTCCCCGGCGCGGATGAGGTCGTCGGCGTTCCAATCCCAACCCAAGGCCAGGTTCAGCCACTCCACCACCGTCTCCGGCCCCGTCAGCCCCTTGACGATGAACTTGCACAAACCCAGAGGATTGTAGACGCCCAGGTAGTTCTGAAAGTCATAGACTACCTGGGCCTTGCCAGTGCCGTCCAGACGGTTGTACTCTCCTGCCTGGCCCCAGGCTTCCCACTGCAGTCCATAGCCCCGCCAATAGGACAACCCTTCGAGGTGACATCCTCCCCGGTTGGCCGTAGCGTAGTTGACGGCCATATCAAGAAACGCCCGTGGGTCGTGCATGGGTATTTCGAGCCCCTTGGCGTGAATGGCCATCTCCTCGGCCTCAGGCCTCAACTTCTTGGCCGCAGCTCGAACTCCGTCAGCCAGTAGATCCCCAAGCCCCTGACGCCGCGCGATCTGCTCCACCAACTGCAAGATGGCTTCGGCGTTGCCCCACTCGAGCTCCAAACCGCCGGCATCTTCAGCAGTCAACAATCCCTTCTCGTAAGCTTCCATGGCCAGAGCGATGGCCGCTCCCGTGGAGATGGTGTCCAGGCCATAGCGATTGCACAGGTGATCGGCCTGGATGATGGCCTCGAGGTTATCGTTCAAGAGCAAGGCTCCAAAAGCGGCCAGGGTCTCATACTCTGGCCCGTGGCCCTCTAGCCCAGCATAGGGGCCTTCGGTGATCTTGATCTCATTGCCGCAGGCGATGGGGCAGGCAAAGCAGCGGTAGTGCTCGTCGAGCATGGTAGCCACCATGGTCTGGCCAGAGGTCTTATCGGCTCCCTCTTTCCAACTCCCCAATAGCCAGTTCTTGATAGGTATGTCGCCAAAGACCTCCGTCGCCGGCACCCCGCCCCCCGTGCCGAACTCCGACATAGCCAGGGAGTTCTCTTTGATCCAGGCCGTGTCCTCCCGCACGCGGCGACGCAAGCCATCGCGGTCATAGTACTCTGGTCGCTGGCTTCCCCTGACGGCCACCGCCTTGAGATTCTTGGAAGCCATCAGCGCCCCCATGCCCCCTCGGCCCGCCGTCCGCTCACCGTTACCGAGGAACATCACGCCGGCGATGCGTACCCCGTTCTCACCGGCCGGGCCTACACAGGCCACCGATGCCTTGGGATCGGTTTCATCCAGAATGCGCTGCGCTGTTTCATGAGAATCCAGGCCCCAAAGCGAAGAAGCCGGGCGAAGCTCGATGTGGCCGTCATGGATCCACAGGTAGACGGGCTTCTCAGCCCGGCCGGTGAAGACCACGCCATCGTAGCCGGCGAAACGCAACTCTGGTCCCCAGTAGCCCCCCGCCGCCGACTCGCACCAGATGCCCGTCAGCGGTGAGCGCCCGCAGACAGACACGCGAGAGGCGGTGGGAACGAAGGTCCCCGTCAACAGGCCATTCACCATCAAGAGGGGGTTGGCCGGATCGAGAGGATCCAACTGGGGCTGCAACCGTTCGAGCAGAATCCTGGCGGCCAAGCCGCTGCCGAGGAGGTAACGGTGGACCTGGTCGGGATCAACCTCCTCTGCCTGCCACTGCTCCGAATCGAGATCGACCCAAAGAAGCTTACCAGCGTGTGCGTACGGCATCGAAGCGCCCCCTTTTTAGAAATATCACTACATGGTGAAATCCGCCCCCATTGGACGGATTTCCTGACCGAGCAGAGATCTACTAGCTTTGGTGAGCCGCGCAGGAATCGAACCTGCAACCTACTGATTAAGAGTCAGTTGCTCTGCCAGTTGAGCTAGCGGCCCAGGTGAGAACACGATTGATATTATACCGACTTCCCCCCAAAAGGTCAAATCACAATACCCAGTCCTGCCCAACAGGGCGGCAGTGTGGGAAGCAACGATTTGACATCCAGGCCAGTTTGCAGTAAAATTATGTCAAAAGTCCAGGCTATGCGAAAAGGTATCATCAGGAGGTATCCATGTCCAGCGAACAGTTGCCACTTTTTGCCCTGACCAGGGAATCGCCTCTCAGTGCCGCCATCGGCGGCTTCCGCGAGTACATGATCCGCAAAGGCTTCACAGAGAACACCGTCAACGCCTTCCTTTACGATCTGGGTATCCTCACTAGATATTTGGGTGACGACCGCCCGCTGAGTCAAATCGGCACTAACGAGCTCAACGATTTCATGGCCTACCTACAGCACTATCGGGGCGTACCTTGCAAACCCAAATCCTACGCTCGCCGGATGACTACTCTGAAGGTATTCTTCGGCTGGCTGGCCGAAGAAGGGATCACACCCAGCGACCCTGCCGCACCGCTGATCCATCAACGGGCCAGCACTCCCCTGCCCCAAATCCTCTACGAAAGCCAGGTGGAGAAGCTCTTGCAGGCTACCGTGGAGCTCATGCTCGCTGAAAAACCCGACGCCCGCCCCCACCTGCTGGTTACTCTCCTCCTGCAAACAGGCATCAAAAAGAGCGAGTGCATGGCCATCCAACTTAACGACATAGATACCTCACAACCAAAAGCGCCCGTCCTCTACATCCGCTACAGCAATCCCAAGATGAAACACAAGGAACGCAAGCTACAGCTTTCGGCTGATTTCGTGCCCACCCTGCGCCAGTACCTGGCCGAGTACGAGCCCCAAAAGCAGCTTTTCAAGTGCACCGCCCGCAATCTGGAGTACGTCCTGGACAATGTGGCTCGCCTGGCCGACCTCAAGACCATCTCCTTCGAAATCCTGCGCTGGACCTGCGCCGTGCGCGATTACAAGGCCAAGATGCCGTCCGACAAACTGCGCCAGAAACTAGGACTATCTAAGATCACCTGGCAAGAGGCATCGGAAAATCTGAAGAAGCTGGCCTCGCCACCCCTCTAAACAAAAGAGCGGCCAACTCGCACCCAGTCAAGTTGGCCGTCCCCTTTGATGGGCAAAGGTCTTCCCTCCAAGCATTAGTGTCAACCTAAGACTTCGGAGGTTTCCGGCAGTGCCTTTGCTGGCAAAGTTGCCCCGCTTATCTGGTTGGTTTGCTGGCGAAATCGCGTCTGAAAACCTCCGAAGTTTGGCTCGCTCTCTTAAGTTGACACTTATGTCCCTCCAAGCTTCGAGTTGCGGAAGAAAAACCCGAAACTCGAAACCCAAAACCCAAAACTCTCACGTCATCTTCACCACGATGTCCCCAATCACATTGGCTGCCTGGTCACCTCGATCAGCCGCATTGCTCAGGTGGCGATAGATCTCCCTGAGCTTGAGCATGTCCATTATATGTTCTATGTCCGTAGGTCTGTGGAACAACTCGGCCAGCGCCTCTCTATAAACGTGCTCCACCCGGTTCTCCAGGGCCTTGGCCCGCACCGCGTGATCGTTGGCCACGCTGGGATGATCCTGCAAACGCAGCACCCCCATGTAGATCTCGTGGGCCGCCTCCCGCACCAGCGACACCATCCGTCGAAGGTAGGAGTTGGATTCCACCTCAAGCATCACCATCTCGTCCACGGTGCTATTGGCATAATCTACGATGTCGTCAATAGTCAGGGAGAGAGCAAAGATGTCCTCGCGATCAATGGGGGTGATAAAGGAGCGGTTGAGCTCATCTATCAGGATGCGCCGCACCTCATCGGCTTCCTTCTCCACCTGAACGAGCCTCCTGGCTACCTCCCTGTCGTTGCTCTCCATGAACTCTTCCAGCAACTCCATGCCTTCCACGGTCTTGGCCGCCTGCTCAACCAGCAAGCGCATGAATTTGTCCTCACGAGGCTTGAATAGATCTCTGATTCCCATGAGCCTTCTCTCCTCTCTTATGACTGCAAAAGTGGACGTATCACCAGCAGGAGCAAAGCCGCCAGCAATGCGGAAGCAGGTATGGTGAGAACCCAGGCGGCAAGGATATTGCCCGCTACGTTCCAGCGCACCCTGGAGAAGCGCGTGGCCGAGCCTACGCCCAGGATGGCCGAGCTAACAACCTGAGTGGTGCTCACAGGCCCGCCCAGGAAAGCTGCCCCCAGGATAATGGAGGCCGAAGCGATCTGGGCTGCGAACCCATGCACCGGCCTGATCTTGTAGAATTTGGTCCCCAGGGTCCTGATAACCCGCCAGCCCCCAAAAGCTGTCCCCAGGGACATGGCCCCCGCACAAAGAGCCACCACCCACCAGGGCACGCTGAACTCCGAGGAATAGCCTACGGTAACCAGGGCCATGGCGATGATCCCCATGGTCTTCTGGGCATCGTTAGTGCCGTGGCTCAAGGCCAGGGCCAGAGAAGTGATGATCTGCCCGCGCTTGAAGAACCAGTTGATTCGCGGCGAGGCCCCGCGAGCCAGAAACAGCACCAACCTCATCAACAGGTAACCTGCTAGCAAGCCCAGGATGGGCGATACAAAGAGGGCGATTACCACCTTGAGCAACCCCCTCATCTGGATCATGGCCAGGCCGTAATCAACGCTCACCGCCCCGATCAATCCGCCCAGCAGAGCGTGCGACGAACTGGAGGGAATGCCCAAAACCCAAGTGATGAGATTCCAGATAATAGCGGCCAGTAAAGCGGCAAAGATAACCGCGATGGTGACAACCTTGGGGTCAACCACGTCGTGTCCAATGGTGGTGGCTACAGCCACGCCGAAGAGAAAAGGACCGCAGAAATGCGCCACCGCACTCAGAGTGAGAGCCTTGCGCGCTGACATGGCTCTCGAAGAGATCATGGTGGCCACCACGTTGCTCGAGTCGTGGAAGCCGTTTATGAAGTCGAAAAGCACTGCCACCCCAATGAGGGCGATACCTGCAATTGATAGACTCAACTTTCTCTCTCGCTTGTTAACCTATTTCCCAGGAACAGCGGTTGAAACCGCCTCTGGAGGGCGCGGGTGCGCCGGTCGTCCACCGTTCGGCTGAGCTCACGACGAAGCCTGCGTGGACGATTTCCGCGACCACGCAGGTGGTCGCCCGGCACGGAGTGCCCTCACAGGCGCGATTTCAATCGCCATCCAACTCAGGCCACGTTCTTGATCCGTGTTAGATCCCCATCCCTGGCAGCCTCCAGAAGGGGCCTCATGTACTCGTCCAATATCTCCGTAGTGAGGGGAATGGGCATATTCTGGAGTTTCATCATCAACTGCGGATCCCTGGCCGCTCTCAAGGCCCGCTCGATGTGGCCGTCGCTGAAACCCGGCACCTGGCCCAGTGCCGTCGGTAAGCCGATCCTTTCCGACAGCGCAATCATGGCCTCCGCCACCGCCATCCCCAGGCCGCGCCCGGCCAGGGCATCAATGTTGGCATCGGTAAGGCCGGCTTCCTGGTAGAGCTTCCCGATCAACTTCAACGGCCCCTCGATGGCTGGGGCGAAGAAGACAATATAGTAGGGGTTCACGATGGCGCAGGCCCTCCCGTGGCTCAGGATGTCAACCAGGGAGAAACTCGTCAGGTGTCCGCCGCTGGTCCCGCCTATCATAATGGCATATCCCCCCAGATCTGTACCCAGACCCAACGCCTGGCGCGCTTCCAGGTTGTCAGGCTCGACCATAGCTCGCTCCAGGTAATTGACGATGAGCCGGATTCCTACTCTGGCTACTTCCTCGACTCGCGGATAGAACTCTTTGCCCGCCGCACCGAGGAGCACTTCGACCAGATGGGCGATGCCGTCCAGGGCACCGTCGGCAGTGAGACTGGCGGGCATGGAAGTCGTGACATCGTACTGGAAGACAGCCTTGGGCGGGATGATGGCCGCGTCCACGATGAGTTTCTTTTGGCCAGTTTCGAGGCTTGTGACGTTGGAATACTTGGTCAGATGGGCACCGGAGCTAGAGGCTGTCTGCACTGCCACCAGCGAGGGGAGGGACTTTCCAGCTCGGGTCAGAGCTTCGGTGACCCTCCCCATCCCAAAGTAGTTGTTGACAGGCCCGCCCAGGGTAGCGAGCACTCCGGCGGCCTTAGCGGCATCAACGTTGCTCCCTCCGCCGATGACAATGACGACCTCCGCGCTCAACGCTCGAAGCTCGCTGGCCAAGCGGGAGACATCCTCCCGCGGGGCGTTGGGCCTCGCCCCCTGAATCTCGCCAACCATCACAACCCCGGCTGATTCCAGGGAGCGCTCTACCTGGCTGCTGATCCCCTCGCTCCCACGATGGGAGGGGACGATGACAGCGGCTCTTCGCCCGAGCTGAGACGCCAGCTCTCCGGTCCTCGCCAGAGCCCCCATTCCGAAGGCATAGCTATCCCCTTTGAATTCCCGAAGCAGTTCCCTGGCTTTCTCAAAGACGTCGAATTCCATTCGGCGACCTACTCCACCCGTTCCAACATCACTTTCTCCCCACTGCGCACCCTCCTGAAGATGGCGGGATCACCCTCCACGTGCCCGAAGACATTGACCGGACTGGCCGGGCGGATCTCATCGCCACGGCTGGCGGGCGTGCGCCCGAAGAAGATGCAAAAAGCATTGCCCACAGGCCTGTAGCCCAAATCGCCCTTCTCCACTACTGCCTGAGCATCTTCTTCATCCAGGTAGACGGGTATGGAGAAGTAGATTTCGTCACCCCAGGTGTTGGCCTGTGCTTCTATGGGCAAGGCATTCCATAAGGCTTCAGCCGTCGAAGTCTCGTTTAGCTCCGCGAAAGCAACGACGTCACCGGCGGTAACCTTGATTCTAAGCATTGGGAACCCCTTTCACGTTTTACGTCTTCACGTTTCACGTCTTCACGTTTCACGGCCCTTTCCACGTCTTCGATAGTGCCCCGGAAAGGCCCCGGCTGCTCCAACTTGAGCGAGGTCATGGCTGCCGCAAAGCGACAGGCCTCTTCGGGATCGGCGGTCAACCGACGGCCCAGGTAGCCCGCGAAGCAAGTGTCGCCCCGCCCGGTGCGGCCTCTCACCTGTCTGGGATTGAAGGGGGCCCGGTGATACTCTCCACCCGCGTAGACCAGCACGCCCTGAGGACGGGTCAGCACGATCTCCCTGGGGCCTGTCCTGAGCCCCGCCGAAGGGCCGTAGGCGGCCAACTCACTCATCGCCTGATACACGTCGGCCTGGCCCGTCAGCACCTCGGCCTCGGCGGTGTCTACTTTGAGCACATCCACCAGCGCCAGTCCCTCCTGCTTCCGCGGCCAATCCCTGAAGACCAGTTCTGTGCCCTCCCGCACGCGGACGAAGCCCTGGGCATCCAGCGCTACAGTGCCTCTTACCGAGAGTGTTCTGATCAGAGGGATGTCCACCTCGCCAGCCATGATGGGACCGACGAGAAAGATCCTGGCCTGGATGTCGGGCAGGTCTTCGGCGCGAAACGGGCCAGCGAAACCGAGCGGTTTGCACAGCCGCCGGTCCATGTCCTCGGTGAAGTAAGTGTTCTCTATCCCCGAAGTCTGCTCCGCCGGCTGGGCGAAGACCAGGATGCCCTCGTCTTTCAGCTCATCGAGCAGCCCAAAGTCGTCCTGCCTCAGACGGGTAATGACCGCCACCTGAAGCCCCATCCGCCGCAGAGCCATAGCCCCGTAGTAGACCGACCCACCGGAGGAGACCCGTTCCTCCCCTCGCACGATGATCTTGTCCTTGGCAAAATGGCCGATCACAGCGATGTCAACGGCGGTTGGTCTTTGGTCCATCGTCCTTGGTCCTAAGTCATCCTGAGATTCAGGGCGCCGGAGTCCCCAACTTGTTGGGGGGTAAGACCCTGAACCTGAACAAGTTCAGGACTCCGGTATGCTATCCTGGTGCGTTACCGATATGCCTGCGGCACGTACTCTGGCAACTTCTTTTCGGCGAAGATGGGCTGGAGGCGAGCGAACCGCTGCCGGCCATCCACCAGCGGGATGGCGGGCCAGTCGTCGCCGATCAGAGGGCGAGCATACCGCACAAAGTCGTCGGTGACGTCCACCCGACTGGGCGCGATCCAACTCTCGGGAAAGGTCCGTTCGGAGTTGGCAACTGCTTCCAGTGACACCTTGTCGTAGCGGACGTTATAAAAAGGACCCGGCTCTCGCAAGATGGTGGCCATGAAACCCGAACCTTCCTCGGCGGCTATCAGCACCGCCTTTTGCCCGACCTTGTAGGCTTCCTCCAAATCAACGCTGGAGGCATAGATGATGTTGTGGCGCTGGTCGGTGCCCGATACGTTGCCGCGAGCCGATCCCCGTGCAGAAAGCCCTGCCTCGTTCAAATAGTTCACCACGATCTGCTCGACCGTCATCTGGCTGGACGAGAACATGGTGTGGCCGAAGGCATCCTTGCGTTCGCCGATGGCGCCCACGTCGAATCCCTCGCTAATTACCACCAGCGCCCGGCCCCGCTCCCTGAGCACGTCGTTCACGCCATCGGCCAACTCCTCCACGGTCAGGCCCGACTCCCGCATGAAGATGAGCAGCGGCATCTCGCGCTCTGGATCGGCCAGGCGAGCGGCGGCCGGGATGAAACCGATCTTGCGGCCCATGGCTTGCAGCACCAACACCGGGTCGGACGGACAGGAGCCAGCGTTCTCCTGGTCGGCGTTCTGGACGTTGAGCGCCCAGTAACGGGCCACCGAGCCGTAGCCAGGGGTGTGATCTATGAGCTTGAACTCGCTATCACCCACGTCGTTGTCTATGGTCTTGGGCACGCCGGCAGAGATGATCTCCAGCCCCCGCTCCTGCGCCAGCAGCGCCATCTTGTGGGCCGTGTCCATCGAGTCGTTGCCGCCGATGTAGAAGAAGTAGCCGACGTCGTGGGCGCGAAAGACCTCGATGACGCGCTCGAAATCCTCCTGCTGAGCGGCCTTCAGCTTGTAGCGGCAGGTGCCGATAGCCCCGGCGGCAGGAGTAGTGCGCAGCAGGCAGATCTCTTCCGTGGGCTGGGCGGAGAGGTCGAGCAGTTTCTCTTTCAACACCCCTTCGATGCCGTGCCAGCCGGCGTAAACCGTGCCGAACACATCGGGCATGGCGCGGCAGGTCTCCACCACGCCGCGCAGCGAGTTGTTGATCACCGGCGTCGGCCCACCCGATTGGGCGACGACGACGTTTCGTGGTTGGGTCATGCTTGCGTCCTCCTGAGCAATCTCACCAGATTATACCAGAAAGTGGATTGCCTGGCAATTCCGAGCGCTCCAGGCTTGACAATCCACACCTTGTGTGGTATCTTGTAACCATATCACAGGAAAGGGGAAAACTTCATGAAAACCAAACTGCAAGAGCTCAAAAATCGTCTCGTCGAGATCAGCGACCTGGAATCCACCGCTGCGCTGCTGGAGTGGGACCAGTCAACCTACATGCCGCCCGGCGGCGCGGCGGCCCGTGCGCGCCAAATGGCCACCCTGGGGCAACTGTCCCACGAGAAGTTCACCGACCCGGCCATCGGAAAACTACTGGAAGACCTGCGCCCCTACGAGGAGGGCCTACCCTACGATTCGGACGAGGCCAGCCTGATCCGAGTCACGCGGCGCAACTACGAGAAAGCGGTGAAGGTGCCGCCCTCTTTCGTGGCCCAGCTCTCTAACCACACGTCCCTGTCTTATGAGGTCTGGACCAAGGCCCGACCTGCGAACGACTTTCCTACCGTGCAGCCCTACCTTGAAAAGACGCTAGACCTGAGCCGTCAACTGGCCGACTTCTTCCCCGGCTACGAGCACATCGCCGATCCCCTGATCGACTTCCACGACTACGGAATGAAGGCCTCCACCTTGCGCGCCCTCTTTGCCGAGCTACGCCAGCAACTCGTGCCCCTCGTGCAGGCCATCACCGCCCAGCCCGCCGCCGACGACTCGTGCCTGCACCAGACCTTCCCCGAAGCGCAGCAGTGGGCCTTTGGCCTCGAGGTCATCAAGCGCTTCGGCTACGACTTTGAGCGCGGACGGCAAGACAAAAGCCCTCACCCGTTCACGACCGGGTTCTCCATCGGCGACGTGCGTATCACCACCCGCGTCAAGGAAAACAACCTGGGCGAAGCGCTGTTCGGCACGCTGCACGAGTCCGGCCACGCGATGTACGAGCAGGGCGTTCGTGTGGACTTCGAGGGCACGCCGCTGGCCGGGGGGACATCATCGGGCGTCCACGAGAGCCAATCCCGCCTGTGGGAGAACATCGTCGGGCGAAGCCGGGGCTTCTGGCGATTCTTCTATCCCAAACTCCAGGCGGTCTTCCCCGACCAATTGGGATCAGTGCCGCTGGACACGTTCTACCGCGCGATCAACAAAGTCGAGCCCTCGCTGATTCGCACCGAAGCCGACGAAGTGACCTACAACCTGCACGTCATGCTACGCTTCGACTTCGAGCTGGCCCTGCTGGAAGGTCGCCTGGCAGTGCGCGATCTACCCGAGGCGTGGCGCGAGCGCTTTGAGGCTGACCTGGGCATCGCGCCACCGGACGACCGGGACGGCGTGCTGCAGGATGTACACTGGTACGGCGGCATCATCGGCGGCGCCTTCCAGGGCTACACTCTGGGCAACATCCTGAACGCGCAGTTCTTCGAGACTGCTCTGTCAGCTCATCCTGAGATTCCCGCGGAGATCGAAGAGGGCGAATTCGGCACGCTGCACGGCTGGCTCAAAGATAACATCTACCAGCACGGAAGCAAGTACACCGCCACTGAGCTGGTCGAGCGCGTCACCGGCGGGCCGATGAGCATTGAGCCATACATTCGCTATCTGAGGACGAAGTACGGGAAGTTGTACGAACTGTAGTTTCGTAGTAACGACTTTAGTCGTTCGCAAATGCGAAGAAGCGACTAAAGTCGCTACTACGAGTGTATAGACAGCCGGGACGGGGCAATCAGGGCGTGCGCATCCGGGCGATGAGGCGCACGATTTCGGCAAAGGTCACCGCGTCCCGGCCGCGTCGTGTCGCGCCCAGGCCGTCCATGTTGGGGCAGGACAGCAGGTCGGCGGCGTGCTCCGGTGCGACGCTCCCCCCGTAGATGATGCGCACGCTTTCGGCCACCACGCCGCCCCAGCGTCCACGCAATCTGCCCCGAATGACGCCGCAACCGGCCGCCACGTGCTCCGGCGAGGCAGGTGCAGCCACGCCGATGGCACCTTCAGGCTCGTAGACGAAGGCCATCGTCTCCACCTGCTTCGTCTGGCAGCCTGCCAGCACCCGCTCCAATTGCCGCCCCAGGGCCTCCGCCAGCGGGGACCGGTCATGGCGCTCCTCGCCGATCAGCAGGATGGGCGACAGGCCCGCGTCGAGCGCCAGGTGCACCTTGCGGTTGACCGCTGCGTCGTCGTCGCCCAGGTGTCGGCGGACCTCCCGGTGCCCCAGCATCACCCAGCAGCAGCCGACGTCGGCCAGCAGTGCCGCCGAGATTTCGCCGGTACGAGCCGGGTCGGCGGTCGGCGCGATGTTCTGCCCCCCCAACTGGATATGGCTGCCGCGCAGCGCCTGCGCCACCGGCCACAGCGCGGTGAAGGGCGGACAGATCACCACGTCCACCCTCTCTAGCAAGTCCCCCGCTATCGCCTCAAAGTCACGGATGAAGGCCCGGCTCTCGGCGACCGTCATCGCCATCTTCCAGTTGGAGAGCGCCAGCGGTTTACGAATCATCCTCAATACCCCGCCTGCAAATCAACCCAATTCGGCATCTCCTCCCCTCTCGCCGCCGCATTGAGCAACGCGGCCAAATGCGTCATGCACCGTATCTCTGTCTCGTCGGCTCCCCCAGCCCGATGCGGACTCATCACCACGTTGTCCAACTCGTGAAAGGGATAGGCTGAGGGTGGCGTGTGGGATCGAGCCGCTTCGTCGGCTGGATAGTTGTACCAGACGTCCAATCCGGCGGAGTGCAAGGTTCCCTCGCGCAAGGCGTGGTACAAAGCAGCTTCATCCACAATCGGGCCGCGCCCCACGTTGACCAGGACAGCACCTGGCGGCAGCAGAGCCAGCTCCCTCTCACCGATCAGCCCCGTCGTTTCGGGGGTGTGGGGCAGACAGATGATGAGGACGTTGGCCTGAGGCAGCAAGCTGTGCAGGGCGTCGGGAGGATAGACCTCGTCTGGGGAAGGCGTGACGACATGGCGCCGAACAGCCATTACCTTCATCCCCAATGCCCGGCACAGACCAGCCACCCGCTGGCCGATAGCGCCGTAGCCCAGGATCAGCGCCGTCTTGCCCTCCAGCAGGATAGCTGGGCCAGGCTGGTAGCGAGGAGTCCAATCGTGGGCGCGCAGTGCTCGGTCCATAGGGATGACCAGCTTGGCGGCAGCCAACATCAGGGCGACGGCCATTTCGGCAACGGGTGCGGCATTGTGGTGCAGGTTGTGGATGGAGATGTGGGGAAAGTCACGCATCAGGTCGCGCGTCGCCTCGGGCAGACCCGCCCAGGGAACGATGAGAGCGCACAGGTTGGGGCTGGCAGTCAGGTGCTCGCACCGGGGGCGGCCGGCGACCAGGATGTGGTAGTCAGCCGGCACGGGCAAGTCGGGGCCGAAGGTGAGATGAACTTCGGCATCCAGATGAGCGCGCAGATGAGCCAGCACGGCGGGATCGGGCTGGCGGAGCAGATGTACCGATAGCTTCATTCATTCATCGAGCAAGAAAACCTCTTCATCCCCGCCCACTGGAAAGAGAAAGCGAAAACCATCAGGCCCCAGCTTGCGCGTCAGCTTGGCCATGATGCGATCTACGTTGTCGTAGGGGCCGGCGATGAAGAAGGGTTTGCCATCTCGGCCACCCAGCGGGATGGGCACGTCGCAGGCGTCGGGGTCGGCAGCGCCCAGCACGAGCATGGCGTCGCGGTAGTCGGGGTCCGGTTTGAAGCCCAGGTCTTGGGCGTAGGCAATCGCTTCGCGGACGATCTTGGCCACCAGGTTGAGGTCGGCCTTGATTATTTTTTGCCGGGCCATCATTCCAGCCCGCAGTTTTTGCTCGTACTCCCGTCGGGTGTCGAACAGGCTGGCAAAGGCGCTCTTGACCCCCAGGCAGTCCAGGTCCACCAGGAAAGTGCCGGTGGCGATCTGTCCCGACGGCGAGCGGCGTGCCACCAGGATTTGAACGGTAGCCCCCTCCTCCCGCCACTCTTTGGTCAGAAGGCACTCGTGCAGAGGCCAATTGCCGGAAGCGCGGAGCAGGGCACGCGGGCTCTGCATCAGTCGGCTCAAGAGAGAGCGCTTCTCTTTGCGCCTGGTCCCCTTACGCTGGCGCGCCTCTTGCTGTCGTTTTGCCGATGGTTTAGCCATTTACGTCCTCCCTTCGAATCGCTGAGAGCACTGAACTCCGCTGAGGCCGCTGAATCAGTATCGTCAGCGCATCTCAGCGCCTTCAGCGTGTCACATCCTCACCTCAAAATGGAATGTCCGGAGCAGCGAACGCCCCATGGGCCACTGCCTCCAGCCAGCCCTGGAGCCAGAGCCGGACGCCGGGTGGGATCAGCCGGGCCAGGGTGAAGATGAAATCCCGATGCTGGCGGAAACGGGCCAGTTCAGCTTCATCGTCCGGATGGATCTCGGTCTCCATAGCCAGACAGATCACCGCCACGTTCTTTTCCGGCTCACTCAGCCAGTCCAGGGCCACGTTCTGGTAAGGCCAGGCATCGATCTGAGCCAGCAGCGCCTGGACGTCCACGCCCTGTTGATGCAGCCCGGCCACCAGGGATGTGGCCTCAGGACGAGTCAGTCGGCGATAGCCGCTGCCAAAGCGGTCGCCGGGCACTGGCACGTCGCAGCACCCGGCCAGCTTCCCGGCCACCTTGTGCAGTTCGGGGTCAAGCCACGGCCGCTGTAATACCTCCAGGAAGGTCTCGGGATCCACCTCCCTGCTTCCCACCGGTGGCGGGATGTACGGCGGGGCCGGCTCGGTCTGGCACCGGCGTTCCTCTTCCCGCTGAGCTTTCCATTCTTCGTGACGGGCAAACTCTTTCTCCCAGCGTTCCTCGCTCCCCTCCGGGTCGTAGAGGTCGAGGAGGCAGGAATCGGGACAGTAAGTCCAGTGCCAGCCGTGCTCGTGGTCGTCCTCGGCTGACTCGATCTCCTCCCGCATCATCTGGCAGATGGGACAGTTGTCGTCGGCAATGACCTCGTCCGCGTATTCCTTCGGGATCGGGTTGGGCTCACCCAACTGCTCGCGCCAGATGACCTCCCGTGGGGCGGAGCCGTAGAGTTCGTCCTGAGGCGTGAAGAACCAGCTCCGGATCAACTCGTCCAGCCGGGTTGTCTCCGCCTCGACGGTGGAATCGGCTTTGGCCTCAGCCAGCAACTCAGCGGCACGGTCCCGCAGCCAGAGGACCAGATCGCCGTAAAGGGCGCATTCTTGAACAGACATGGTTCACCTCATTTCTCATTGCCACTCCGTGTGGAAGACGCCTTCTTTGTCAATCCGCCGGTAGGTGTGGGCGCCGAAATAGTCGCGCTGGGCCTGGGTGAGGTTGGCCGGCAGGCGGGCGGTGCGGTAGGCATCGAAGTAGGCCAGTGCACTGCTGAGGGCCAGGCAGGGCACGCCGTTGGTCACCGCCGTCTGGATGACCCGCCGCAACGCTCCTTGACGCTGCTGCACTGCCTGACCGAACTCGGCGTCCATCAACAGGTTGGACAGGTCAGGGTTGCGCTCGAAGGCGGCGTGGATGTCGTCCAGGAAAGCAGCTCGAATGATGCAACCGCCACGCCAGATACGGGCGATCTCGCCGTAGTTCAGGTTGTAGTCGTACTCTTGACTGGCAGCACGCAGCAGCGCAAAGCCCTGGGCGTAGGAGCAGATCTTGGCGGCGTAGAGGGCGTCGCGCAGGTCACGGATGAGCGCAGCGCGGTGGCCGTCGAACCGGATCTCCGGGCCGGAGAGGACCTTGCCGGCCGCTACCCGCTCATCCTTGTAGGCGGAGACGATGCGCGACTCCACCGCGGCGTTGATGGTCGGCGTTGGCGCGCCCAGGTCGAGGGCGCTCTGGCTGGTCCATTTGCCAGTGCCTTTCTGTTGCGCCTCGTCCAGGATGACCTCCACCAGCGGCTGGCCAGTCTCTTCGTTTATCTTGGCAAAGATGTCGGCCGTGATCTCGATGAGATAAGACTCCAACTCCCCCCGGTTCCACTCGGCGAAGACCTGGTGGAGCTCCGCCGCCGACAGGCCGCCGATTCGTTTCAGGATGTCGTAGGATTCGGCGATGAGCTGCATGTCGCCGTACTCAATGCCGTTGTGCACCATCTTGACGTAGTGCCCTGATCCGCGCGGGCCGATGTAGGTCACACATGGGTCGCCGTTTACCTTAGCGGCGATGGCGGTAAAGATCGGCTTCACCATATTCCACGCCTCCGGCTGGCCGCCAGGCATGATGCTCGGCCCCCACAGCGCGCCGTACTCACCGCCCGAGACGCCGGTGCCGATGTAGTTGATGCCGGCTTCGGCCAGCTCCTTGGCACGCCGTTCCGTGTTGCCGAAGAAGGAGTTACCACCGTCAATGATGAGATCGCCCGGTGCCAGGTGGGGTTTCAGTTGGGCGATGGTATCATCCACCGGCGCGCCGGCCTTGACCATGAGCATGACCTGGCGCGGCTTTTCCAGCGCATCGGCCAGTTCTTCCACAGTGTATGCCGCCCGGATGTTCTTCCCCTTGGCCGGCCCGGCCATAAATTCCTCGGTGCGGGCCGCCGTGCGGTTGTAGACTGCCACCGAGAAGCCGTTCCGTTCAACATTGAGAGCCAGGTTTTGGCCCATCACCGCCAAGCCGACTAAGCCAAATTGTTGCTTACTCATAATACCTCCTTCCGATTTGCTTACTTGCCAACCCTGTACAGCATCTCCCCTGCCTTGGGCACGACCAGAATCCCCTCGTCCTCGCGTCCCTCCCACTCGGCCACGTCAATCGTGGCCGGATCCAGGTAGCCCAGGTTGATGCGCCGACACCGCTCCTCCGGAATGCCGGTAGCCAACGTCACCCTGATCCGCGCTCTCTCCACCTCATCCTCGAAGGTGCCAATCCCCCGCAGATGGGTCGAGTGGGCCAGCACACCCCACGGATACTCTTTGTAGCGATCCCACTGCTTGAGGAAGTAGTCGCGAACATGGTAGCCAATCTGGTCAATGATGTGACCGTGGGTGTAGGAGACCTCGGTGATGTGGGGAGCGTAGATGACCACCTCGCCGCCGTCGGCGATGGCCGGCTCCAGCTTGTACATCCCCTTGGCCGCCGTCCACAGGTCGTCGTACATCTCTGGCATGACCGACAGCACTCGCTGGTAGGGTTGATCCACGTAGACAATGTGCAGTTTGGCCGAAAGATCGGCGGCGTGCTCGTAGGCCTCCTCTGGTGTGCCGACGAACAGCCCGGCCAGTTCTGATTTCGGATTTCGGATTGTGGATTGCGGATTGGCAATGAGGGAGTTGGGCTCTGGCGCAACGACCAGACTAAAACAGAGTTTGGGGCGGTCAATAAACGACGCTGCCCGGTCAATGACCTGCCGCACTGGGGTATGCCTGGTGCCGATGACTTCCATGCTGGTGATCACTGCCCCCAGCCAGTGGGTGAAATTGATCACCTCCGGGCCGCCGATGCCAGGGAAGAAGTACTTGTTGCCGCCGGAGAAACCGACCACTTCGTGGGGAAAAGTGGGGCCGCAGATGATGAGCTGGTCATAGTCGAAGATGAGCTTGTTGAGGGCGACCGGCACCTCCTGGCACATCAGGCCACTGGTGATCTCCTCGATCTCCGCAGCAGGGATGGTGCCGATGGTGACGAAGGTGTCCGGCAGGTCCCAACGATGGTTGAGGATGCGGACATTGTGATACTTCTTAGCTCGCTCTGCCGCCGTGATTCCCACCAGCCTGTTCAGCGCCTCCTCGCTCATTGCCTGGTGCGTGCCCAGCGCCACCAGGTAATCCAGCGCAGCGACCCTTCCCCCCAGCAACTCATGGAACAGTCGGAAGAAGAGGGGGATCGGCGCGGTGCGAGTGTGGTCGGGGATGATGACCAGCACGCGCTTGCCGTCGAGATTGGTCCGCGCCAGCGCTTCGGTCATCAAACCTCGGATATCGCTTTCATTCAAAAACTGATCGGTATATCCTTTACCAATGAGCATAGCCTTCGTCTCTCCATCTATTCGTTTGGGAGGATTCTGTAAATACCCCTACCTCTCTTCCGCTCGAAATAGGGATACCTGACGTCATGGTGCGGATGATTTCTATTTGACCTGTGTCGAGTGTTTGAACCAGCTTTGGATAAAGCGCAGCAGGTCTTCCAGATTTGTCACTGTGGATGGTCCCGGCATCTCCTGGCCTGGCAGATGCACATGATGAGGAGCAGTAGCAACGTCGGGCCAGTGGAGCGCATTATCCCAACGTCGCCGCAAGGCGCCACCAGCCTCCATCCACTGGTAGGCATATTTGCGACTGCCATCGGCAAAGAGGTAGTCACGCAATTCCAGGCGGCTGTCATCCTGCAAGAGAGCAGACAATTGGAGCAGGTATGCCTCGGCCTCCTGTTCGTAACGGATCACGCGCCAGGATTTGAAGAGCACTGCGTAGGTATCGAATAGATCAAGCATAGTTTATGGCTCAGAGATGGCAGCTAGTTGGGCATTGACGGTCTCCACGGCGTCAGCATACCATTGCCATTGCAAGTAGTCGTCATCGGCTTCAAAATCTTCGCTGCCCTGGGCTGTGTAGCGCGTGCGTAAGTCCTCCAGTGTACACCCCCACTTGACTTCCAACTCTCGAGTGGCAGCTTGATAACGCGCCAGGCGTCCTAGCAGAATCATGCGGGCATGTTGGCGAGCTGCTGCCAGTGGATCAGGATAGCCCAGAGTAGCAAGGACGCTTTCAGTGGTGTAAGATTTGACAGATATGTCCATCAGCACCCTCCTTAAACTGAGTCGGCGCCATACGCCAGCGCCGCCTGAATATCCCCCATAGTTAACTGAGGGTAAGCATCTTGAATCTCTTCCGGCATCATCCCATCGGCCAGGCTCCCCACGATCATTGCTATGGGGATACATGTTCCCTTGATACACGGAGCACCGTGATGCAAATCTGGCGCAATGACTATCCTCTCCTGCCATCGTACACGTTTCATTTCTGTCACCTCCTTGACCTCATGACACGTCAGCCCATCTGTGATTGTAGCACACCTGTGCGTAGACTGTCAAGCCAGGCTGATTTGCAAACGGTTTCAGGTTCCAGGTTCATAGGTTTCAGGTTGAACTTGACGAACCTGAAACCTGGAACTTGCGACCTGAAACTATTGTTTCCACGGTGGTGTTTCGGGCATGAATCGCTCGAACTCGGCGATCAGCCTGGCCTCGTAATCGCCTGCGTACTCGCCCGCCAAAAACTTGTGGACCGCTTCTTCGTAGAACCACTGCCACGATTCCTCCTCGTGGCCGGGATTGACAGGGAAGAAGAGAGCGTCGTTGGCCCGCGCAGCCTTTAAGTCGCCGGGCGCATCGCCGATCATCAGGATGTGATCAGGTGCGTACTGCCCCCTGGTAGCCAGCGCGATGTGCTCGCTCTTCGTACCCATCTCCTGCCCGGCGATGACCCGAACGTAGCGAGCCAAGTCGTGCTCCTGCCACTCCCGCGCCAGCGCCTCCACCGGCGTGGCTGAGACCACGATCATGTCGGCTTTGTCGGCCAGGAAGTCCAGGCTTTCGCGCACGTAGGGGAAAGGAGGCACGCCGTGAACCATATCGGCCACCGTGGCATTGATGCCGGTCGTCCAGGCCAAGGCCCGCTCCAGCTCAGGATCGGGATGCTCGGCCATGTAGACCCGTAGGCCATCGTTGCTCTTGGGGAATTTCTCATCGGCGATGAACTCGCGGACGCGGGGCACTTGTGGGATGTTCGCCTGGCGGGCAATAACCTCTGGTCGCTCGCGCAGGAGATCCAAGACCATCACCAGCGCGGGCCAGCGGTTGATGCCTCGCCACCTGGAGTAGAGATTGACGAACAGGGCAGCGTCGCGAGCGTATTTAGAGACCGGCTGCAAACCCCAATGCTTGATGGTGTTGGGAGTGAAACATTCCTTGTGCTTGATCTCCATGGTGTCGAAAGCGCAGCCGTCCGAATCAATGCCGACGAAGAAACCGAAGTCGGCCTGTATTTCCACCAATGGTTGTGCTGCTTCGTGAACTCCTGTCATGGTCTCACCTCCAGTAGTCTGATCAAAGCTATTATACCCCAAACGATGCAAAACTCCAAAAGCGGCTTCTTGACAAATAGCTGGAAGTGTTGTTATAATATAAACAAGGTGCGGTTCTGAAAATCATCAGGAGTTACCCATGGGGACAGACTACGTTAGGATCAAACGGGAGTCTCTAGAAGCCTTTTGTCAGCAGGTTTTTCAAAGCCTCAATCTCTCGGAATACGACGCGAGGATGGCTGCGGCTGTGCTGGTGGCGGCTGATGCTCGGGGCATTCCCTCTCACGGCGTAGCGCGCCTGTGGAGATACGTGAACGGGCTCAAGACAGGCTTGATGCTGCCGGACGCACCTGCCGAGGTCCTCGTGGATACGCCGTCATCAGTCGTGATCCACGCGCATGGTGCGATGGGTGCTCCCGTGAGTGTCAAGGCCATGGAAAGCGTGATCAACAAAGCCAAGACCAACGGGGCGGCCTTTGGATGTGTCCGAGATTCTAACCATTTTGGAATCGCGGGCTACTATGCCATGATGGCCCTGGACGAAGACATGCTGGGCATCGCGATGACCAACACGGCCGCTCTGAGCGTGCCCACGTTTGGGCGTCAGGTCATGTATGGTACCAATCCATTGGCCTTTGCAGCGCCGGCCGATGAGGAGCGGGCTTTTGTGCTGGACATGTCCACGACCGTCGTCACCAGGGGAAAAATCGAGGTGTATGAGCGACTTGGAAAGGAACTCCCCATGGGATGGGCTGTTGACAAGACCGGTCAATCGGCGAGAGATGCCCGAACCCTTCTCGATGACATGTTCCACCGCGTGGGCGGTGGCATTCTGCCTATAGGGGGAGCAGGTGAAGAATTCGGTGGACACAAAGGCTACGGGTTGGCCATCATGATTGACATTCTGTGCGCAGTGCTCTGCGGAGCTCCTTTTGGACCGGGCCTCTCTGATACGGAGACCTCTTCCGCTCGCGTCAGTCATTTCGTTGGAGCGATCAAGATTGACACCTTCCGTGATCCACAGGAATTCCGTCACGATATGGACCGCATGCTGAGAGGTCTCAGAAATTGCCCGCTTGCAGAAGGCGCTGAGAGGGTCTACTTTGCCGGGCAGAAGGAATTTGAAAAGGAAGAAGAGTGCTTGCGAATGGGAGTTCCGCTATTGAAGAAAACCTATGACCAAATCTGTATGATTGGGAATAAGCACAGTGTCGAATCTCCTCCAATTCTGAAAGGAGGCTAGAGCGAAAATGACCAGAAAGGCTGACGGAGCGAGAAAGGAGACAAACAATGACAGACTTACTTGAGAAACTGGGGGTTCTCGGCGTGGTGCCGGTCGTCAAGATCGAGCGAGCCGAGGATGCAATCGAACTTGGCAAGGCCTTGTCGGCAGGCGGGCTGCCATGCGCCGAGATTACCTTCCGCACCGCAGCCGCCGAGGATGCGATCCGGCGGATTGCCTCAAGCCTGCCGGAGATCATCGTCGGGGCGGGGACTGTGCTCTCGGTGGATCAGGCTGATAAGGCAGTCTCTGCAGGCGCTCAATTCATTGTCTCTCCTGGGTTCAATCAGAAAGTAGTTGACTGGTGTCTGCAAAACGAGATACCCGTCACCCCCGGCGTGCTGACGCCGACCGAGATAGATATGGCGCTCGACCGGGGGCTGAACATCCTGAAGTTTTTCCCAGCCGAGGCGATGGGTGGGATCGCTACACTGAAGGCTATCTCAGCACCCTACGGAGGTGTCAAGTTCATTCCCACGGGGGGCATCAGCCAGGACAATCTGGCAGACTACCTGGCCCTGCCGAGCGTCCACTGCTGCGGGGGAAGCTGGCTGGTCAAGGCCAGCCTGATCTCGGCCGGCAAGTTCGATGAGATCACTCAGTTGACCCGGGACGCCATGTCTGTGGTACGCCGGGTACGAGGATAGTAAGCGTTCAGGCGGATGCTGGGATGAACCGACAAGGTGCCAGGCACTTGCGAATAGCCGCCTGATCGAGCGAGCGTGCCTGGCCTGGAGGCACTGTTGCCCCTAAACAGCCGATGAAAGTGCCTGGCACCTGAACGCTTACCGAGGATAAATGGAGGTGGGATATGAGTGATCGAGTGGTAACTTTCGGCGAAGTGATGCTACGACTGAAGCCGCCTGGACTCGAACGGTTCTTCCAGTCGCCGCTGTTGGAGGCCACCTTCGGCGGCGGGGAGGCCAACGTCGCCGTGTCTTTGGCCTGCTTCGGCCTGGACATGGCCTACGTCACTGTCTTGCCCCGCAACCCAATCGCGGACGCCTGTATCTCTTCTCTGCGGAGCAGAGGTGTGGATACCTCGCTCATCGCCCGCGGCGGCGAGCGGATGGGCATCTACTTTCTCGAGCCTGGCGCCAACCAGCGCCCGTCTCAAGTGATCTACGATCGAGCGAGCTCGGCCATTGGCACTGCTGACCTACAGAGCCTGGATTGGGAGCACATCTTCGACAGCGCATCCTGGTTCCACATCACCGGCATCACCCCTGCCCTCAGCCAGAGTGCCGCCGATCTTTCGCTCAAGGCAGTACAGGTGGCCAGGGAGAAGGGCCTGACTGTCTCCTGCGATTACAATTACCGCAAGAAGCTGTGGAAATATGGCAAGGCAGCTCCGGAGGTGATGAGCGAACTGGTGCGCTACGTTGACGTCGGTATCGCTAACGAGGAAGACTGCCAGCGCTCGCTGGGAATCAGTGTCGAGGCTGGCGATTGGGAGCGAGAGGTCAAGACAGGTGAGCTTGACCCCGCCAGGTATCGGGCACTGTGCGAGAAGGTGTTGGAAGCCTTCCCCAACCTGAAATACCAGGCCATCACCTTGCGCGAGAGCTACAGCGCCGACCACAACGGCTGGTCCGCCTGTTTGCACAATGGGCAGGAGTTCTTCCTGAGCACGCGGTACGACATCACCCACATCGTTGATCGCGTCGGCGGAGGGGATGCCTTCGCCGCCGGTTTGATCTACGGGCTGACCACAGACCTGGATGACGAAGCCGCGCTCAACTTCGCCGTCGCTGCTTCGTGCCTGAAACACTCGATCCCAGGGGACGCCAACCTCGTCTCCGTGGATGAAGTGAAGCGACTTGCGGCCGGGGAGGCGTCGGGGCGAGTGCAGAGGTAGGCGACGAGAACCGCGTGTTGCGGAAGTCCGCAAAAGAGAAAGCTCCTCCCGAAGGAAGAGCCTTCGCATACTATTCGAGTGCCAGAGGGCCCTCCGATGGATTCAAGGAGGCCCTCGCTCATTACTATCTGAGCTATCTGGACTTCTCATAGACCTCTGGGTTCACCACGTAAGGGGGGCGCTCGCCGCGCAACACCTGCAAGGCGTTCTCCACCGCCCGGATCCCCATGCGCAGGACCGACTCATGAGTAGTGGCGCCGATATGGGGTGTAGCAATGAAGTTATCCAATCCCACCAGGGGGCTGGCGGTGGCAGGCTCCTCCTTGAAGGCATCCATCGCTGCCCCGGCAATCCAGCCCTCCTGCAAGGCTCGATAGAGCGCTTCCTCATCCACTAACCCCCCTCTCGCAGTGTTGATCAGGTAACTGGTGGGTTTCATGGCCTTGAGTTCCTCCCCCCCGATGAGATCGGCCCGCTCTGGGGTTACGGCGCAGTGGAGGGAGACGAAATCGGCCTCTCTTAGTAAGCGCTCCAGGGGCAGATACTCCACACCGTATTGATCGGCCAGTTTTTCGTCTGGGTATCCGGTCTGCACCACGATCCTCATGCCGAAAGCAGAAGCCCGCCGAATCACTTCCCTGCTGATCTGGCCCAACCCCACGATCCCCAAAGTCTTGCCCGCCAATTCGATGCCTGTCACCCTGCTCCAGGAGCCAGCCCTGGTGCTGGCGTTGTGCTGGGGGATACGCCGCGCCAGGGAGAGCATGAGTCCCAGGGTCAACTCGGCCACGGCGATGCTATTGGCTCCTGGGGTATTCGTCACCGCTACCCCTGCTGCCGTAGCAGCTTCCAGGTTTACGTTGTCCACCCCTGCGCCGTACCGGGAGATGACCTTCAAACGCTTGCCAGCAGCGATGACTTTCGCCGTGACCTCATCCAACCCCAGGATGGCCCCATCCACGTCGGAGACCAACCCCACCATCTCCGCCTCTTTCAAGGGGCGATCCAAGGGACTCTCTACTACCTGATGGCCGGACTGCTCCAGAAGTTCCTTGTGTCTCCCAGGGGTCTTGCGAAAGGAGCGAGCGGTAACTAATATCTTCATCTATCTACCTCCTATTTCAGGACGGACATCCCGCCATCTATAGAGATGGCCTGGCCGGTGCACCAATCGGATTCCTCGGAGGCCAGGTAGAGCACCGCACCGACGATGTCCTCGACCCTCCCCACCCTCCCCAGGGGAACGCTGGCAGCCAGCTCCGCCCTCTCCGTCGGATCGACAGCCGCTTTCCCGAGCATGTCGGTGAGGACTGGGCCAGGGCAGACGGCGTTCACCGTGATGTTGTGAGGGGCCAGCTCGATAGCCAGCGCCCTGGTCAGGGAGAGGACGGCCCCTTTGGAAGCACTGTAGGCAGCATGGTACGGCTCTCCCACGACGGCGGCCTTGGAAGAGTTGATGACTATCTTGCCCTTCCCTCGCTCGATCATGTGCGGGACGACCGCCTGCGTGGGCAGGACGACGCCCATGACGTTGACCTTAAAAAGCTCCCACCACATCCCCTCACTCTCCTCGGTGAAGGGAGCACCCAGGTGGATGCCGGCGTTGTTTATCAGAATGTCAATTTTGCCGAATTTGTCCAGCGTGGCCTGCACCATCATCTGGACGTCCGCCTTGTCGCTGACGTCCGCCTGGACATGGAGGGCCTGGCCTCCCAGCTTTTCAACCTCGCGGGCAACCTCTTGCCCCTTCTCCGGGTGACGATGGGAGACGACAACCACGCTCGCCCCCTCTCTGGCGAGCCCCAGGGCCATGGTCCGCCCCATGCCCCGGCTGGATCCCGTCACGATGGCAACCTTATCCACGAATCTCATCTTTCTCCCCCCTCATAATCATCAATCCGTGGGGGGTTCAGGGACCCCGACCAGCTCCTGATAGGTCTCCCGCAGCGTATCGAAGAGGGAGACGTAAATCTGCACCAGCGGCTGATAAAAAGCGTGGTATGTGGGGCGGGGCTCGATGCGGCTGATGGGCTGCACGAAGCGTTTAGCAGTGGCCTTCAGGTCGTCGAAGACCCCCACGGCGTAACCGGCCAGGATGGCCGAGCCAAGCACGGCGTATTCCCGCCGGTTCAGTTGCACGTAGGCCAGGTTCAACACATCCGCCTTGATTTGATTCCACACCTCGCTGGTGGAGCCGCCGCCGATGACCCGTGCCTCCTTGAACGCCAGGTCGGGGAAGAGGCTTTTCTCGATCCCCAGGTAGTAGGCGTATTCGTAGGCCACGCCTTCCAGCAAGGCGCGGTAGAAGTGGGCCTTACGGTGCTTCCAGGTGAAGCCCAGCCAGAGCCCACGGAGGTCGGGGTCACTGGGGCAAACCCGCCCCCCGAGGTGGGGCAGGAAGACGAGGGAATCTGAACCTGCCGGCACGGAGGCGGCTGCCTCGTCCAACAGGGCATAGATGTTCTTGCCCTCGCGTTCGGCGGCGGTCTTCTCCTCCTTAGCCAGCTCATCCCTGAACCAGCGCAGGTTCAACCCACCGCCGTTGATGTAGCCAAAGGCGTACCAGAGGTCGGGGAGCACCAGCCGGCCGGTGAAGAGGGTCCCGTGCTCCAGATCTGGGACAAAGCGGTCCACGCAGATGGCGAAGACGGAGGCCGTGCCCGCCACGTCGAAGACCAGGCCCGGCTCCACCATGGCCGCTCCCAGCATCCCGGCCGCCTGGTCGCCACAGCCGGCAGCGATGGGAGTGCCAGGAAGCAGGCCGCAATCCCTGGCCGCTTCCGGCGTCACCTGGCCGATGATGTCCCAGGGCTCGACGATGCGCGGCAGCTTTTCCATCGGCACCTCGAAGAACTCACAGAGTTCTGGATCCCAGGCTGTTTTGGCGGTGTCGCTGAAGCAGGAAAAATGGATGTACGTATAATCAACAAAAGCCTCATCACCCTTAAGGCCAGCCATACGCCCTGCCACGTAGCTGGCCGGCACCACGAACTTGCAGATGTTGGCGAAGACCTCCGGCCGCTCGTTCTTCCACCAAAGGATCTTAGGGCCGTGAGAGTAGGTCGGAGGGCCTCCCGTCTTCTGGATAATAAGGTCCTGATGGGCCTTCATCTGCCCGATGCAAGGCCCGCATCGGGTATCCAGCCAGGAGTCGTAAACAGTGGGTGCCCCCCACTCCTCATCCACCGTGCTGATACCTGCCATCTGGCCATCCAGGGAGATGGCCGCCACATCCGCCGGATTGATGCCGCTCTTCTCCAGGCACTCCTTGATGGTATGGGCCACGGACCAATAGATCTCGTCCGGGTCTTGTTCCACCCAGCTTGGCCTGGGGTAGTAGAGCTTCGACTCCTCGAAGGCCAGGGCAATGAGGTTGCCCTCCGTGTCGAAAATGGCCGACTTCGTGCCCATGGTGCCCACATCAATGCCGATCAGGTAGGTCTTCTCGCTCAAAGCAGCTCACCTCCTTAGGCGATCATCCGCCCGAAATCAAAGGGAAGAGCAGGATCACGTCCCCCTCTCCTAGTCTCGTTTCCAATCCTTCTGGCAGTTGGCGAATGCCCCTTCCGTTCAGAGTGACCATGATGGCCGAGCCTAGCAGTGATAATTGATGGGACTTCTGGAGCTTCACCTCCAACTCACTCAAGGTGGAGCCGTCGGGCAGCTCGTACTCCTCTACCCCCTTGCCCGCCTTATCCTTCACGGAGGCTAGAAACTTAACCAGGACTCTGGGCATTCTTTCCTCTCATGCTGTCATTGCGAGCTGCTCCATAGCGCGTTCGCGCCACTCATTGTGAAAGAAACCCGTCAGCGCCGGCCGAGTAGGAGCGAAGCGACGTATCGAGGCCAAGCGGGTTACCCGCAGAGCCGCTTGCTTGATTTCGATACGCTCTGCTACTCAATCGGCGCTCGCTCCCCGGGTTTTGCATACGACGGTTTGTTTCTTAGTAGCCCGCAGGGGTGAAGCAATCTCCTAAGCTCACTGGAGATTGCTTCAGGCGCAAACCCCGCGCCTTCGCAATGACAGTCAGCGATACCGAGGGTTGTCAACGAGTGCAGGCTTCCCGTTTCTCTCCACCACGAGTTTGGCGAAGCCCCTCTCCTCGATGGTGCCGTAGTTATGGCCAGCGTCGCCTGGGTAAACACCGAAGAAGATGAATGGCTCGTCGCCGGTGTTCACCGTTCGGTGAGCCCAGAAAGGTGGGATGTAAGAAACGGTGCCCGGCACCATCTCCATCACACTGACCTGGCCATCGTGGGTTTGCATGAGCAGGTAGCCTCTCCCCTGCAAGCCAAGGTACATCTCAGCCGTACTCTCCTTGCTATGAAAGTGCCCCTTGGTCATATAATACTCGTTGCCGACTTTGCCGGGATAAATGATGCTGGTGCAGTAGATCAACTGCCCTTCCTCGTGGGGGACATCCACCTCGTAGACCTCGTAAAGCAAGGGATCACCTTGCTTGAGAAGCTCCTCCGTGGCGGCGATATCCAGATACATTCCCCTCATGTCGCTGAGCCTTCTCACGGTTTTGCTGCCGTAAGGCTCTATCAGCCCATTTTGGAATTGTAATTGAGCAGCAAAGGGTTGCATAAGACTCGTCATCGGATCTCCATTCCCTCCCCTGTTCGCGGGGGAGGGCCAGGGTAGGGGTGAAGTTCATCCAGGCCGAGCTTGCGGGGGAGGGCCAGGGTGGGGGTGAAGTTCGTCCAGGCCGAGCTTGCGGAGCGTTTCCTGGGTAGGCACCCCCTCCTGGTCCCAGCCCCGCACGGCGTAGTATTCGTCGAGCATGACCTCGTACATCTCCCTGGTCAAAATGCGGCCTTTGGCCGGGCCGTTGGGGACCTGCTCGGTCATGATCCTCGGGGGGAGCATATCCTGCTCGCGCCGTATCCCCTCCCGCACGAGGATCATCCTCTCCAGGGTGTAAATCCTGCTGCCGATTTCCATCAGCTCAGGGGTGAAATCGAAGCCGGTGACCGCCTCCAGGACATCCCCCTGTGGGCTCGCGCTGAAGCCCACCGAGCCCCTCACCACCGTACACATCCCCAGAGAATCCACGTAAGCTCTGGTGTCCTGGATGTCTTTTACCAATTCGCCTTTGCCTTTGAGAGCGAACCTATCGTACTCGCCGGTCAATAGCTCCGCCCTGATGGTCCACCCCCCGACGTTGTGGCACGCCCCCCGGCTCGATGTACCGTAGGCCAGGCCGATACCGTGAAAGCCGCGCGGATCGTAGGCCGGGAAAGGCATCCCTTTGACGTCCAGAACGTAAGGACGCCATTCAGGTTTCTCCCTGGTCACACCAGCCATCCCTTCTGCCAGGAGGTCGCCAATGCCCCTGCGCTCGCCGATGAGCTCCACCATTTCCACCAGGGCCTGGCCATCGCCAAAGCAGGGGACGACGCCCTCCGTGTCCGCTTTGGTGATCAGGCCTCGCTCGAAGAGCTCCATGGCCAGCGCCACAGCATTACCGGTGGAGATGGTGTCTATGCCATATTCGTCACACAGCTCGTTGGCGGCGATGATGGCCGCAAAATCGGTGACCCCGCAGGAGCCACCCAACAGGCCGATGGTCTCGTATTCGGGCCGCGCTCGCGCCCCCACGAAGGGACCTTCACTGACTTCGGTTACCTTGCCGCAGGCTACGGGGCAGTGATAGCAGGCGAAGTTCTTTACCCAGAAATGCTCCTTCATGTGCTGAGCGTAAATGCCCTCGGCGTTTTCGAGATAAGAGCTCTGGAAATTGCGGGCGGGGTAACACCCCAACTCGTTGAGCACCTCCGTATACTGGGGGGTGCCATACCTGGTGTGATTGGCCCTGGTTTCCCTCAACTCTTTGATGGCTGCCTTCCGAATCCCTTTCACCCTCTCCGGGTAGGCCAGGGGGATCTCCCCGCTGCCCTTTATGGCGATGCCTTTGAGGTTCTTGGAGCCCATCACCGCGCCAGCGCCGCCTCGGCCAAAGGCGCGCCCGTCAACCTGGATGTAGGCGAACCCGACCAACCTCTCAGCGGCGGGCCCAGTGCAGAGGACGGAGGCTTTGGAATCGCCTATCGCCTCCAACAACTCCTCCCTTACCTGGCTCATCTTGAGCCCGAGGAGATGGGTAGCATCGTGGAAGCTGACGGCGCCATCCCTGATGATGAGATAGGTTGGGCGCTCCGCCCGGCCCTCGATGATCAACCCATCGAAGCCGCAAAACTTCAAGTGCGGGCCGAAATCGCCGCCGGAATTGGAACAAAGGTAAATCCCTGTTTCCGGCGATTTGGTGCTGACGCCGAGTTTGGTGGTGGAAGGCAGAGGCACACCCGTTAGCGGGCCGGTGAAAAAGAAAAGCTTGTTGGCCGCGCCGAGAGGCTCCGTCCCAGGCTCGATTTCCTGGTAGTACCACCTGGCGCCCAGCCCTCGACCTCCAAGGAACCTCCTCAGGTCAGCCTCTTCCAGCTCCTGCACCAGGGATTCCTCATCGGAGAGGTTTACCCTCAAGATTTTGCCCAGATAACCGCCCAACATGACCGTTCTCCTCGCAGTGGTGGATTGTAACTTCTCAGCCCATGTTGTCACCCTGAGCGCAGCGAAGGGTCTCGTTCTCGCGACAACGAGATGCTTCGCTCCGCTCAGCATGACAGCCTGAGTAGTCACGGTGGATTAAGGATTGATGATGACCTTCAGAGCCTTTTTGCTGGCGGCGACAGCGAAGGCCTCCTCCGCCTCCGAGAGGGGAAAACGAGCGCTGATCAAGGGCGAAAGAGCGACCCTCCCCGAGGCAATGATCTCCATGCTGCGGTGAAACTCGTAATTGCTGGAGCCGGTCGTTCCCGTCACCACGATCTCCCTGTAGTGCACCCGATTGGATTTGAACCTGATGAAGTCGCTCCCCATGGGAAGGCCACCGAAGAAATTGATGCGCCCTCGGGTCGCTGCCAGGGCCAGCGATTGTTCCTGGGCTGAGGGAGCGGGAGCGGCCACGACGATGGCATCGGCTCCACGACCGTGACTCACCTCCCCCACGACAGCCAGCAGGTCCTGTTTGCTGGGATCTACAGCCAGATCGGCGCCGAATTCCAAAGCCTGGAGCCGGCGCTCCTCGATCATCTCGCTGACGATGACAGTGGAGGCTCCACTAAGACGAGCCAGGAGCAAATGCATGATGCCAATGGGACCAGCTCCCACGATCAGCACCACGTCGCCGGGCTCGATGCGGCAGGCTCGGGAGCCGTGGTAACAGCAGGAGAAGGGCTCGTTGAGAGCCGCCTCCTCATAAGAGATCCCTTCGGGAACGAGGGCGATGTTCCCCCGGCGGATGAAAGAGGCGGGGATACGCATGTACTCGGCGAAGGCACCGTCGAGGCTGATGCCAAAGGCCTCGTAATTCGGACACAGATGGTCGAGGCCCTGGATGCATTGTTCACACCTGCCGCATCCAGTGTTAGGGGCAATGACAATCCTCATGCCGGGGACGAGGCCACTGACCCGAGACCCCACCTCCACCACCTCGCCGGCAAATTCATGTCCCAGTATGCGCGCCATACCCTGCGGGATTTTGAAATGGCCCGACGCGAGAATGCGCAGATCCGTGCCACAGATGGCAGCCGCTTTGACCCTCAATAAGGCCTCGTCTTCACCGATGCTCGGCTTGACGATGTCTTCCACACGGAGATCGTTTGTACCACGATAGACCGCTGCCAGCATGAAATCCCCCTCTAATCCAGGGGCAGAGAGACGGGCCTGCCAGATCGAATGGACTCATTAGCGGCCAACACCGCTTCAACGGCCTTTCTCCCGTCGTGCCCTGTCACCAGAGGGTCACGATCCTGGAGGATGCACTCCACGAAATGGCATGCCTCGGCGATGTAAGCATCCCGAAATCGGTTGCGCCAGCTCCGAAAAGTGGAGGTCACCATCCCAGCCTGCTTCGTGCAGGTGGTCACAGCCCTGTCCTGCAGTTCCCCGATGAGGATCACTCCCTCGCTCCCCAAGACCTCCGCCCGGGCATCGTAACCATAGTCCACGGGGCAACTGCCGTCTACGATTCCCAGGGTTCCGTTCTTCAAGCGGAGGGAGACGATAACGTTGTCGTAAAAATTGGGGAACGCTTCTTTCAGGTCAAAGCACTTGAGGGCATTGGCCTCCGCCCAGATCCTCTCGAACTCACTATCCGCCAGCCAGCGGATGGTATCGAAGTCGTGACTGTTCACCTCCGCCAACATGCCATTGCTGGTGCGTGGGTCACAAGCCCACCGCGGAGGCAGTCCAGGCCCACGGGTGAGGGAACGGATCACCGTAGGTCTTCCGATCTCCCCACTCTCGATCCGCCCCTTGGCAGTGACGAAAGCAGGGTCGAAGCGGCGCATGAAGCCGATTTGCAGTTTGACCCCGGCCTCGTCTGCGGCCAGAATCATGGCATCGGCCTGCTCCAAAGTGAGGGCCATCGGCTTTTCGCAGAAGATGTGAGCCCCCGCTCGGGCTGCGGTGGTGGCAATCTCCGCGTGGGTGAAGGTGGGCGTGGTGATGCAGACAGCATCAATCTCCGCCCTGTCCAAGGCCTGGCGGAGATCAGAGAAAAAGAGATCAACACCCAGATCCCCTGCTTTCTCCTCAGCCAATTCCAGATCCATGTCCACGACAGCAGCCAGGCAGGCTCCTGGCACGTTGTGCTTGAAGTTTGTGGCATGCACCATGCCGGCTCGCCCAACACCGACGACGCATACTCTCACCAGGTTCACTGTTCAGCCCTCCCGAAAAATAAAAAGGCGTCCCGACCTCGTGCTCAGGCGTGGGACGTTGTAGGTCAGCCTCAGATGATCAACAGACTGAAAAGCGAGAAGCGTCTTATCTTTGGCTATTCCTTCCCCAAACAAGGCAACAATTGATCACGGCTCTCGATGAGGATCGCTGGTCGGCCTTTATAGGTCTCAATTGTCCCTACAATCCGCACACACTTGCCGGCCAGGTCAGACAAATCGAGGTCTAACGAAACGCCATAGAATGTATCTGCTTCGTTACTGAAAATCAGGAGGAATGCCCCCTCCGACCTATCAACGCGGAGGACGCCCCCCTCAACACACTGAGATTGGCCTAAGTAGTCTGGCGCCGAGTGCCAGGCAACGCATTCAAAAAGCCGCGTCGGCGCGGGAAGAATCGCACCCGATACGGGTGTGAAAGTTGCCACTGGCGTAGGCCATTCATACTGAAAGGTAGCTTTCGGTGCACAGGCCGATAGGATAAGCATCGAAAGCAAGATAAACACCAGAAGTCTCTTCATTACCATCAACCCTCACTCGTCCGAATCTACGCCCCTTTACACTATAGCGTTTTGCACTTGGGTTTGATACACGTACTACCGCCCCCCTTGCATTCATTAAGGATTTGGCGTATCATTCCAGCGATTTGCAACGCTCACGAGGAGATAATCATGAAACCTTACTCGCT
>Ga0265595_1000135_pt1 | contig 69937 bp, 63 predicted proteins | sample saktaG_15_FD_190148 | JGI IMG/M metagenome (GOLD analysis project Ga0265595, IMG submission 190148) | Saline water microbial communities from Sakinaw Lake, British Columbia, Canada - sak_2013_06_06_50m | ecosystem: Environmental > Aquatic > Non-marine Saline and Alkaline > Saline ... | reverse complement strand
TGTGAATAGCCTGATATTTCATATCTCTGCTCTTGGGTTATCTGTTTATATTTTCTCATAAGTGCAACTTTTCTTTGACAATTAATAAAATCGTCAAAAGTTGCACTTATTACTTGAATCTACGAATTAATAAAGTTAAATGACACCCCTTTAGATTATTTTTCACTTTGTAGTGCTGTTGATAATGTCTATGATGATAAATATAAAAAATCAATAATTGAAATCATTGAACAAAAAATAGAAATTATGAAAGATAATATTCTAATACCAATGAAGGATTATTCGAATGAAGCTAAAATTTATTTTGAGCAATTTGATGGAATAAAAATTTTACCTTCTTCTTTGTATAACCGCTTTGAGGATTATCTTGAAAAGAAAAGATATATAGAGGCAGATAATTTATTAGTTACTTTATCCGAAAGAAAATTGTTTAATTACTATCGTAAACATTTTATAAGTAAAATGAAGATTGTCGGTAAAGATGTTTTTGTAGCTGAAGAATATTTGCTAACCTATGATAATAAAATTGGTCTTCATTTAACAGGAAATAATGAGATTGAATGTTTTATCTAATTCAAATAAATATTGGCATTCAACACAAATTACCTTTTAATAAACCATTACTCCCCCCAAAGGGGTAGTAACAATAAAATAATAGGTAATGAAACATGCAAAATAAATTAACCAAATTACTCAATAACAAAACATTATTCTGGGATATTTATCCGGAACAGATAGATTTGAAAAACAATGCAAATTTTATCATCTACCGAATATTAGAATTTGGTTCTATGAATGATGTGAAGCTGTGTTTTTCATTTTATGGAAAGGAAAAAATAAAGGAACTTCTTCTATCTAACTATCGAAGAAGATTTTCTGCAAAGACTTTAAATTTCTGGAAAATAATTTTTAATATAGAGGAAAAAGAATGGAAAAAATATACCCGACTTCCGAACAACGAAAAAGAAAGTAAACCACGAAAAACGCGAAAAGACGCGAAAGATTTAAAAAAGTTAAAGATATTTTATTGGTAAAGTTCAGGAAATCATTCATGAATTTACCAGGTTGAAGTGAATTATTAAAATGCAAAATATTCAAATCACAGCCACCCAAATAAATTACTATTTTGTCTGCCAGCGTAAGCTCTGGCTTTTCTCGCATCAGATCAATATGGAGCATACATCGGAACTGGTTGAACTGGGAAAGTTGCTGCATGAAAGTTCTTATAAACGTGAGCACAAAGAAATCCAGATCGGTCCTATCAAGATCGATTTTATTGGGCGGGATGGTGTGATCCATGAGATCAAAAAAACACCGAGTGTAGAAGAAGCTCATGCCTGGCAGCTTAAGTATTATATCTGGTATCTGAAACAGTTGGGCGTGCCAAATATCCGGGGAGAGATAGATTATCCCAAACTGAAAAAACGCACTGAGATCGAATTGAGTGCAGAAGATGAAATAGAATTGCAGGTAATCCTGAAAAAAATCGAAGAAATAATATCCGGCGAAGTTGTTCCTGAAGTGATAAACAGAAGCATCTGCAAAAAATGCAGTTATTATGAATTGTGTTATGTTTAGGTTTTGGGTTTTAGGTTTTGGGAAAAATAGGAGGAAAGGTGAGTGATGTTGCGGGATTTGATGTTTACAAAAAAAGTTTGGAATTATCAAATAATATCTGGAATATTTGTATACAATGGGAATGTTTTACACGAAATACGATTGGCTATCATCTTATAAGAGCTTGCGATTCTATCAGTGCAAACCTTGCTGAAGTCAAAGGTCGTTATTCGATTAAAGATAATATGCACTTCTGCTGTTATAGTAGAGGTAACTTGGATGAAACCAAGAATTGTTTAAGAAAAGTAAAGACCAGAAACCTGATCGAAAATACACAAATGACTCCCATCAATTCCGAAATTATCATTATTGGTAAGCAGTTAAACGAATATGTCACTTCGTTGAAAAAGAGAATTTAAAATGAGAATATCTTTAACCCATCACCTATTACCCGTTACCCATCACCCAATCTCCAGGGAGCTAAATGATGAAACGTAATTACTACATCTTTTCCAACGGTTCTCTGCACCGTAAAGACAATACCCTGTTTTTCATAAACGAAGTCGGTGATAAAAAGGTAATACCTATTGAAACAGTGAGGCAGCTTTATGTATTTGGTGAAGCAAATTTTAATACGAAATTCATGGATTTTCTGACTCACCACGAAGTCATAATGCATATCTTTAACTACTATGGCTTCTATTCCGGCAGTTATATCCCGCGGGAAACCTTGCTTTCAGGTGAGGTAGTTGTAAAACAAGTGAAAGTATTCACCAATATTGCAAAAAGACTTGAACTCTCAAAGGAACTGATCAGCGCTGCAATCTCGAATATTCTTAAAAATCTTACTTACTATAGAAATAGGGGGCGTGATCTTCATGATCAAATAGAGATCATAAACAATCTTTCACATCCTCTCGACAGGGCAATATCCATAGACAATATAATGGGCATTGAAGGTCAGGTTCGCCAAGTATATTATCAATGTTTTACTAAAATAATTACGCAAGAGGTTGAATTTGAAAAGAGAGTGAGAAGACCACCTGATAATATGATCAACACACTTATCTCCTTTGGTAACTCCTTATTATATACGACAACCCTTGGAGAGATCTATAAGACACAGTTGAACCCGACCATCTCTTTCTTACACGAACCCGGCTATCGCAGATATTCTCTTGCTTTGGACGTCTCTGAAGTTTTCAAGCCCATATTGGTTGATCGGATCATCTTTCGTATACTCAACAGGAATATGGTCTCGGAAAAGGACTTTGAACAGGATTTGAACTATTGCTATATGAAGGAGAAGGCACGCAAGATATTTGTGAAGGAATATGACCAGCAATTATCACAGACCATAAAACACAGAACATTGAGTAGGCATATTTCCTATCGCCATCTCATTCGTTTGGAATGTTACAAACTCATCAAAACGCTTATCGAGAAAAAAACTTATGAAGCATTCAGGATCTGGTGGTGAAAAATATGGGTACTGGGTCGTGGGTAGTGAGTCATTGGTCACCCCAACACCCAACACCCAACACCCAACGCCCATAACCCGGAGATATTATGCATGTGATAGCAATTTATGATATAGGCGAGAAAAGAGTTACGAAAGTTTTGAAGCTATTTAGAAAATATTTAGTCTGGATACAAAATTCAGTTTTCCAGGGTGACATAACAAAAGCAAAATTAGAAGAGCTGCAGATGAAACTCCTCGACTTAATAGATTCTGATTATGACTCTGTTGTTTTTTTTAGATTTCGGAGTAAAAAGATGTTTAAAAAAGATTTTTTAGGACGACCTTTTGATCCCTTCAATAATATTATATAAAGCGTCGATCTCCTAAGATGTTCTTTATAAAATTCATAGAAGTGATGAATAAAACATAGAAAATTCACTGAGATGCCCATGTAATATAGACTCGTCGATGTCCCGGGAAATATACATCATACTACATCGACGATGAAAATTGTATTTTTTATTGACATAAGTCCTTCAAATAGGGCATTTTTACCCATAATTTGCTGGGTTTTAATCAGACCATGCTGGAATTGAAATGAAGAAATTATATTGAATTAAAAAAGATGAAAGTCAAGTTTTAATCAGACCATGCTGGAATTGAAATATGACTATATCATCGCCGGTATCACCAAGTTCATCGTTTTAATCAGACCATGCTGGAATTGAAATGATTGTTCCTTTAACTTCATCACCGTTTATGTTTCGTTTTAATCAGACCATGCTGGAATTGAAATTTTTCATTTTCAAGCGTAAGTAACGAACGGGCTGGTTTTAATCAGACCATGCTGGAATTGAAATATGACTATATCATCGCCGGTATCACCAAGTTCATCGTTTTAATCAGACCATGCTGGAATTGAAATCCCACCATACGATCCTTTATAAATTAAGCTGCGGTGAGTTTTAATCAGACCATGCTGGAATTGAAATGACGAAGTTTCTCTTCAATGTACGGATTGACGTGAAGTTTTAATCAGACCATGCTGGAATTGAAATCGGGCTGGATCGGCGTAGCAGTGACTATTGTGGGCAGTTTTAATCAGACCATGCTGGAATTGAAATAGATTAGCTGCAAACGAAACCAATTTAGCTTACAGAGTTTTAATCAGACCATGCTGGAATTGCCCTGTGAAATAATTTTAAATTTTACTATTTAGAAACTGGAAAAATAATTTGCAATTTGATTAAAATTTAAAATTAAGAATTGAGTGATTATTTATTTAAGAGTTTTTGGGCGATAAAAAATAATCAATTCTTATTTCACGGGGTAATCAGACCATGTTGGAATTGAAACTTGCCATAGGGGGGGCACAAATTAGTCCACCTTACTGTTTAATCTTGCAGTACTTTGTTATGCCTAAATTTTACACGAATTATTCCTTGTACTAAATAACTCTTTTGATTAAATTTTGTAATTTAGTCACAATATCAGGTGTTCCTTTTATTTCGCAAAGTGGTGCTAATTGTTCTATAATATAATCTGTATCAAGACTTTTGTCTTGCCGTAGTATTATTCCTTCAACATCCATCCAATCTTTTTTTCGATTGGCAAATGATTTTAAAATAATAAGATCCTCTGCTGAACAGGTTATCAATGTACAATCTGCATGGAAAGAAAATTCTGTCGCACGTTTGATCATTTGATCTTCAAATGGTAGTCCTGAAAGAGAAATATCTATTGAAACTCCATTTGAAGCATACAATAAAAGGACTCTGTTCGTAAATGCAAAATTTTCTGCATTAGTAATTCGAGATTTAAATTTTTTCAATAGAATTTTAATATACTTCTCTTCATTTCCAAATCCACATAATAAGCAAAGACCGATATATTGAGTCATTCGTATTTCACCCCAACGAAGTACTGCTAATCCCCCTATAAAGCAAAATGGCCAATTCCTTTTTTCTAAGGTTTCTTGAAATTCTAATCCTGCTTTAAATAGTGAATTTAGGGGCTCTGTTCTTTTGTTAGCATTCATGTATTAATCCATCTGTTTATTTAGTTTCATAAATATCTTCTGTTGCTCAACTAAGCCACTACTTAATCGGAGCTCACGATGTTCAAATGCATATTGTAACATCTCATTAAGAAGCACTATATTTTGACTATAATAATCACCTGCTCTTAATTCGTTTAATTTGACTCTATCTAAAGCAAGTCCTGCTTTCTCCCAAGTCTCTATCCATTTTTCAATTTCTTTTCTTTTGGAATCTTTCATTTTTAAATCTTCTCTAATTTATTACTTCTTATTTAGGGGATAACATACACTATACTGCTGAACATATAATATTCTGCATATACCGCAGTATATCACTAATTTTCATAACGGTTGCAACATAAATATCTATCATATTATTGTCCTACAGCATTGATAAAAATGAAAAGTAGAAAATCAACGTCAACAAAAAATACTTCTTTACCGTATAGTGATCAATAATTTTGCTTTTTGAAAACTTAACAATATACTAAAAATCCGCCCTCACTTCCATCTTTAGCTGATATCGCGGATCAGACTGTGGATATTTTTCTAAATAATACTTTAGAAATCCAGTCACATACTTACTGAGTTTATAATCAAACTGCAGCGTTACTCTTGCGTTCAAGCCGGCCCGTTTGCTGTATAGAATATTCGTAAAATAATCGGATCCTTCCCGCTCATTCTGCTGCAAATGAAGCTGAGCCGACAGGTGATATTTCGAACCTGCATTATAGACAAATTCCGGCTCAATCGTATATGAAGTTATCTTATAATCGTCCGTACCACCGAGCTTTGCACCATTTTCAATATCCAAGGAAAGTTCTGAAGAAACGATCATATTATAGCTGAATTTATATGCGATATCTGTAGAAATTCCCCAAACTATAGAATGCAGAAAATCTTTGGTCTGATAATTTGAAATAATATCAACATAGGAAATTTCATTCTCAAAATTCCATTGCTTCACATTATAAAAATTCAGCGCAGCATTGTAGGTATCTTGATCCAATTCATCGAATTCATATTCATATTGATTATCGATCTTTTTTACCTTCTCATAAAGCAATCGCATCACGATCTTGTTCTTCACGACATTATACCAGAGCTGCTCCTTATACCGCTGATAACCATAATCCGTATATTGTTTATTCATCAGAGCGCTTGGTTTGAGAAAATAGAGATCCAGCTTATGCGGAGTTGTAGATTTTTCCTGAATCGCAATATCTGAGCTGAATACAAGCTTATCTAAAAGCTCATTAATACCTTTGTCTTTCAGGGTAATCCCTCTCGATGGATTAACCTGCACATTCCAGTTCATTTGAAGCTCTGTGATCGCCTGCGGTGTTCCAATTATGGTGATCTCATAGTCATAATCACCATCCTCCTGATAAAAACCGAGACTGTCATACAGACCGTTTCCATCTCCAACATAGATGAGTTCCTTCACTTTTGGATAAAGCTCGATATTCCCGATCTTGTAATTCACACGATTAGAAATACTGTTGTTAATAAGATTAAAGGAAAGTTGCGAATTCAGAAGGTCAAAATTGCTGTTGCTCTCTCCGGTACAATATTGATTTGTTCTATGAGAATAATCCGCCTTGAAATTTGTCGTTCCCTCTTGATAAGAAAATCCGGCTTTGTAGAGTTGTGCTTTTTTATAATCAAACCAGTCGATCTTCAGACTGTCAACAAACTCCTGTTCATAATCAAGATTTATGTCTGTATTCCAGAACGCAGCAGAGAGTCCGTAAAAATATTTTACGTTGCTGAAACCGAAATCCAGCACTCCTTCATTAGTGAATTTCCTATCTGAAAATCCGGCATTCACCTTCATAAAACCGATCTTATAATTCCCATCCAAGCAATGTATTCTTTGAAGGAGTTCTTTTTCAGCAGTACCCGAAGTAGATTCGTTTTCTTCATGAATATTTGAAAATGTGTAATTGATCGAAGGCAGGAAAAAGAGAGCGGAATTCTGCAAATAGGAAAAGGTATTTGAAAAAGTCTGCTGTAGGATGATATCCTGCATTTTTTTATTGTAAAGCTGCACTTTGTTTGTTACCCATTTCGGAAGAGAGAACTCAATAGAACCACCGTATTCGGATACTGCAACTGTATCTGTTTCTGTAAAATCAGATGCTTGATACTGTGTCTTTGCAGATTCTACTCTTGCCAGAGAATGGAAATATTTGTCATGCGCTCGATAATACGCTGATGTCTTCACCTTACCATTGTAGAAGATCGGCACGTTTAGATTTAAAGAATGGTAATGAGCAAAACCATTATTATAGTCATCATCAATTGCAGAAAAACTATTCTGATCAAAATCAGTGAACATCCCTTCAGAAATGAGTTCAAACTTGCCAAGTGTAACCTTTGCTCTCAGATCAACATTGGTGCGCTCCTCTGGAAAGGGAAGCTGTATCTCAGGAATGTACTCACCTTCTCCCTCTCCAATATACTGGTATTGAATATATCCTGATTTATTATACGAACCATTTCCAGCTCCCACATAAGAAAAACTCACGAGATAATTTCCTGTTGAATCAAAACCCACATACTCATAATGTGAATCTGCCAGAATGTAGTTTCCCTGCCCTACAGCGACAGAATCCACACCGCTGATGTGCGCTTTATCAGGATCGTTTCCTGCATTTTTCAGTATATCTTTCTCTTCCTCTGTAAGACTGAAATTCAAGGGATTTTCTTTATCATCATTATTACTCAGAATTTTTAAAGAGATATTTACTGCCTCATCTAATAACGCAATATTGCCTGATCCGAGATAAAAATTACCTCGATACTCTTCCGCAGTGTACTCATAATCAGCAATGATGTAGGATTCCTCAGTAATGATATTGTTATTCTGAAAAGTGATCGAACCCTCATTATAATCAATAAAATAATCCTCACCGCGATTAAGCAATGTTCCGTTTAGATATATTTTCTCTGTTCCGGAAAGCACACGCACATTTGAGCTGTTCTTGCCGGGCAAATAATAGGGACCCTGAATGCCTTCCGTTCCGTAAAAAGAATAGCTTTTGAAGTCCCCGTTCGAAACTGCTGCGGAACCATTTACCCTTTGAGGTCCATTCCATTGAAAGGTCACACCTTCCAATTTGTAATCATAATTTGCATAATAGGTATCGTCGAAACGAGCAAAAAAATCACCGAACTGCAAGCTGTAATTCCCGGAATATACCTTTATGAACATCTTATCAAACTCACTGAGCTTTTTCGTCGTACCTTCTGTGGAAATTGGAGTGGTATTATCTGATAATTGTGCTTTGATGAAAACATTTTTAGAAAGCTCTCCATCCACCTGCAAATACAAGGATTGATCGAGATCCATATCCTGCTTATTGCCCAATGAAAGTGAAAAACTCTTACTTCCAGAGATGTTCAGGTTTGTGGAGGTATCATATTTTTGTTTTTGGGTTGAGGATTGCTTTTCCTTTGATCTCGGTAGTAATACATTTTCCTGTGGCGTATATTGTTGAAAGGAGTAGAGCAGACTTTTGGGAAAAACCTTGAAGGTGATCTTAACTTTTGCTCCGGACTTGAGCTCTTTTAAGAATGAAACAACACCCAGCACATAATCAATGGAATAATCTTTTCCTTTACTAAGGATGGAATCTTGATAACTCACCTCTTCGGAGTCAGTTATGATATGATCATATCCAAGCTCATATTGTATTTTTTCAAGTTCAATTGTAATGATACCGATATTATCCAGAATTGAGAATTCTTCTGCATGAAGCGTGTTGCACAGGCAGAAAATTATCAGCAAAAAAAAGATTGGTCGAATAAAGTGCATTACCTCTAATTCTTTGGTAAAATGAGTGCTAATACTATATAGAGGAATACTCCGGCAGCAAAGTATAATCCCAGTAGCAGAAAGACAATTCGAACAATGCTCACATCCATATTAAAATGTTTTGCAATACCCGCACACACACCTGATAGCACTGCATTACCCATATTTTTAGCGAGACGATTATCATCTTCATCAATGAGGATATCAACCTCATTTTCAAATTTGCGGGGTATGATCAAAGCGGCAATAATATAGAGAAAAATTCCTGCACCACCAAAAATGGTGAAGATGACCCATATCAAACGGATCAACGATACATCTACATTAAGATATTCGGAAAATCCAATACACACACCCGCGATTTTTGCGTTCCTGGTGTCACGATATAACACCTTATTTGCCTTCATGAGTTTCTCGCTTTCTTGTCGAAAGATAAATTACATTTCTTAATTCTTCGCTATTTTTTGCATTGAACCACCGCTTATCAAAATTATGTTCTTTCACGATCTGAGCTATGGACATAAGCGCACGTAAATGGAAATTGCGTTCATCCATCGAACCGATCAGAACAAATACTGTATGAACAGGTTGTTCACCCTTTTCAAAATTAATACCATCCTTGCAGCGCACAATAAGTATATCAAATTTTTTCTCTCCCTTTACGATAATATGAGGTATCGCAAGTCCGGGTTCAAGAATTGTCGATGACTGTTTCTCTCTATCAATAAAGAGATCATGAAGTTCCTGAGATGGGATATTCAACCGTGAAGAGAGTTGCTCTGATACAATTTTGAAAAATTCCTCAGCTCCCACAGATTGCTCAATATCGAGAATAATTGCAGATTTTACCAATTTATCAAATCTGTCCTCAATAATGTCATCACGCCTTATAAGTATATCTTTGAGCTCATCGGCAAGGGTGCTGCTGGCGATCTTTTTATTAGTAATTCGCTCAACAATATGCACCAGCGCAGACTTTCTTTGTACTCTCATGCGCACATAAAAGAGATACCAGGCAAGACATAGTATGATGAAAAAGCCGGTGATAATAAGGGGTAAAGTACCCATTTCAAAAATCAAGAAAGCATAAATAATTATAGCAATTATTTGCAGCCATGGATAGAGTGGGACTCTGAAAGACGGTTGATAGGTATCAATTCTGCTTTCCCTCATCACGATCAGCGCCACATTAGTGTACAGGAAAAGAATGAGCATCATAGTTGATGCAGCTTTTACTAAATTCTCGAAATTCAGGAAAGCGATCATTACGATCATAAATGCCGCAGTAAGTATAATTGAGATAAAGGGCGTTTGACTTTTTTTGCCCATTTTTCCGAAAATTCCAGGAACCAATCTATCTCTGCTCATTGCAAGAGGAAATCTCGAAGCAGACAGGATGCCCGCATTTGCGGTTGAAAAAAACGCAAACAGTGCTGCGATGGATAGGACGATCATGCCAACTCGTCCGAGTACGATCTCACCTCCCTGGGAAATTGGTGTAAGAGAGTTTGCCAGTTTCCCTGCATCGACCACTCCTACTGTAACAAATATAGTTGCAACATAAAAAAACATCACTACAATAAATGCGATCAACATACCCATTTTCAGATTCTTTTTTGGTTTTTTGATCTCTTCTGCAATGCTTGCTACTTTGGTTAAACCTCCGAAGGACACGAAAACAAGACCCACGACCGGGATCACTGAACCAAATCCTTTGGGAGAAAAAGGCATGAAATTATGTAGATTGACTTTTGTAATACCAACAGTGCAATAAAGCAACAATATAGCAAGCAATGACAATACAAGGAAAATCTGGAATCTGCTTGTATGCTTTACGCTTTTTATATTCAGCAAGGCAAAGAATATACAGAAGCCAATCGCGATTATTTTTATATGAGTTTCCGAAAGCACCGGGAACAGCAAATTTGCAAATGCCCCGATACCAATAAGGGCAAAGGCGCTTTTAAGCGCTAGACTGAACCAGCTTGCAAAACCACCTAACGTGCCGGCAGCAGGTCCCATACTTCTCTCAATATAAAAGTAACTCCCACCTGCTTTGGGCATTGCTGTTCCGAGCTCTATCTGTGCAAGCATACTTGGGATCACGATGATCCCGGCCAGAATATAAGCTACAATCACTGCCGGACCGGCTTTTGCAAAAGCGAGTCCTGGCAGTATGAACAGCCCGGAGCTGATCATCGCACCTGTTGCAATACTGAAAACATCAAGAAGATTTAGTTTTTTCTGTAATAATTTCTTCTTCTCTACCATAATTACTTGAAAGCTATTGGAAAAAAAATGTCAATCTTATTTCATAATAAATCATGCATACCCCCAAAAATTTCATAGACATGGCAACTCCAGATAGTGGAATACGGGGAAAGGAAGATGGAGGATGGAAGAGAGAAGAAAGAAAAGAGAAGATCGACCTGCCCTAATATTTTTTTGCAGACTGGACTTCATAGCGAAGCAGATGGAGTTCAGAATGCACAACTACACAACCCGAATCTAAGGTTGTTCTCAACTTGAACTTCTCCTTTGTTCTGAACTCTCCGCCAGCTGGCGGATGAAGTCCAGTCCAACCGACTAAAAATTATTTAAAAGCACTATCTTCTTGTATGAAATCCCTTTCCCGCCAATCATTAATATCGCGTACCATTTCTATTGCTTGATTAGGAAACATGGATCTTACTAAAAAACAAATACTGGATTCCCATCCCCAATCCGTCAGCAGACGGAGGCAAGCTTTCACGGGAATTACATTTTTTTTGTTTATTGAATTTTCCATATTAAATATTCAGCTATACCTTTATTCGTGGGCTTTATAGAAAATCATCATTATAATTTCGGCGGTATTCCCATTTTAATCTTAATCTTGTTTTTTTAAAGAATCTTTTAAGACTAAATCGTTCCTGTTACAAATATCCATTACAAAATTGTTGACAATTAGAATTGCTCATTGGAATTACATTCAGGAATTTAATATGATAAAAAAATCAGTATTTGGTAAAGAAATATACGAATATTCCGGAGTCATTCATGTTCATACTGAACACTCCTTTGACGGACATAGAAGTCTTGCTGATATAGTGCATACGGCAGAGGATCATAATGTTGATTTTATCTGTATAACCGATCATCGTTCTCTGGAAGTTAAGAATGACATTTCAGCCATTTTGCAATCGAAACTGAATATTCTCATAGGATATGAAATGAATGACGCTGAAATGAACAACCATTACCTCGTTTTCAATATTGATGAAGTGTTCCCGCTTTCGATGAGCGCTGATGAATATGTGAAAGAAACCCACAAATTGGGAGGAATTGGATTCATAGCCCATCCTTTTGAGAGAAGAAGATCTAAAAGAACACTGCGCACCTACAACTGGACTTCCTGGAATACCTCGGTTTTCGATGGCATCGAAATATGGAACTACATCTCCGAATGGACTGATAAATTACGCATTCCGTGGAATGTGATACCGAAAATATTATTCCCGAATACATCAATTAAAAAACCAAAAAAAGAAGTCCTGAAAAAATGGGATGAACTAAATAACAAAGGTATGAAAAAAGCCGGGATCGGAAGTGTGGATTCTCATGAAAACAGATATTCCGTAGGTCCTTTTTCCATTAGCTTTCTTCCGCACAGAAAATTGTTTGGAACTATCCGAACGAATATTCAAACACGACAACCTCTATCATCAAATGATCCCACCCAGGAAATTCTTTCATTATTGAAAAATGGAAACTCTTATATTGTGAATTATCTTCATGCCGACCCGCACATGTTTTACTGTGGGATCGAGTCAAAATCATCTGAAAAATTTGCACTGCCCGGCGAAGAGATATCACTTGAGGAAAAAGACCTTTACTTATTTATTTATCTTCAGCAGGATTGTCATATAAAAATTATACACAATGGGAATATAGTTCATACTGAATATATGAACAAAGTTTCGTTTCCGATCATAGAGAAGGGCTTTTATCGGATCGAGGTGTTCATCGGGCTCAAAGGATGGCTTTTCACGAACCCCATATATGTGGTATAAAGGTAAGAGATGTACCTTAAACTGAAATCAACTGTGGTTCAGGATAGAAACCTCTTCCCTAAATCCCTTCTCCTCTTCAGGAGACGGGACTTCCAACCAATGCAAAGTAAGTATCAAGTCCTTCCTTGTTAGGAAGGATTTAGGAAGGTAGATTTTGACCAGAAAATATTCCCGAGAACTTCTTCAGGTTTCAAAAGAACTTAGAAAATCACAAACTGAAGCAGAAGAAATTATCTGGGAAGAATTAAAAGCAAAAAAATTGAACGGATTAAAATTCAGACGCCAAGTTCCGTATGATACATTTGTAATAGATTTCTTATGCCCAAGTAAAAAAGTAATTCTTGAAATAGATGGTAAAATTCATTTGAAAACAAAGTTCAGAGATCAGGAACGTGATGAATATTTTATGGAAAAGGGGTATAAGGTTCTCAGAATAAAGAATGAAGAAGTTTTTCACAATTTAGATGATGTACTGCAAAGGATAAAAAAAGTCTGCGAGAAATGACATCTTATACAACCTCTTCCCTAAATCCCTTCTCCTCTTCAGGAGACAGGACTTCCAACCAATGCAAAGTAAGTATCAAGTCCTTCCTTGTTAGGAAGGATTTAGGAAGGTAGATTTTGACCAGAAAATATTCCCGAGAACTTCTTCAGGTTTCAAAAGAACTTAGAAAATCACAAACTGAAGCAGAAGAAATTATCTGGGAAGAATTAAAAGCAAAAAAATTGAACGGATTAAAATTCAGACGCCAAGTTCCGTATGATACATTTGTAATAGATTTCTTATGCCCAAGTAAAAAAGTAATTCTTGAAATAGATGGTAAAATTCATTTGAAAACAAAGTTCAGAGATCAGGAACGTGATGAATATTTTATGGAAAAGGGGTATAAGGTTCTCAGAATAAAGAATGAAGAAGTTTTTCACAATTTAGATGATGTACTGCAAAGGATAAAAAAAGTCTGCGAGAAATGACATCTTATACAACCTCTTCCCTAAATCCCTTCCCCTCTTCAGGAGACGGGACTTCCAACCAATGCAAAGTAAGTATCAAGTCCTTCCTTGTTAGGAAGGATTTAGGAAGGTAGATTTTGACATGAATGTTTGTATATTTATAGCCCAAAACATATAACCAAAGTATATTTGTTTTGACATAAAAAACTTTTTTGTGATTTTCGTGCTTTTAGCCTGCCCCGTTGAATTTGTTTTTTATTCGACTGGGGTGTTTTTCGTGGTTAAAAAAATTTATATTTAGGAGTAATATGAAAGAAAAATTCGTACAAGATTTGAGCTCTTTAGAGGGCAGTGAAATAACAGATCTCTTTGCGATAAGCGAGAAATCTGTAAGGAAAAGCAGAGCTGGAAAGTTCTTCATACGTGTAATGTGTTTGGACAGAACCGGTCGGGTGACCGGCTTTATCTGGGATAATGTACCTAAATTTCAGGATACCTTCTCTGTTGGTGATATCGTTAAAATAAAAGCGCTTGTTACTACTTTTGAAAATAATGTGCAGCTCTCAATAAGTAATATCCGCAAAGCTGAAGAGAACGAATACAAGCTGTCCGATTTTGCTCCAACCACAACAAAAGATACTAACAAACTCATAGAAAGACTCTTTGGTTTCATCGATTCTGTAAAGAATGAATACCTCTCCAAGCTCCTGCATCTGTTCTTTGACGACAAGGAATTGCTGGAAAAATTCTCAAAATCACCGGCTGCGAAGAACTGGCATCATAATCTTGTAGGAGGTCTCCTCCACCATTCTGTGACAGTTGCTTCAATTTGTGATGCGGTCAGCACTTTATATGATGGTATTGACAAAGACTTGCTCATTACCTGTGCTATCTTGCATGATATCGGAAAGACAAAAGAATATACGCTTGCACCATTCATTGATTTTACTGATGAAGGTCGGCTTATAGGACATATTGTGATCGGCAATAAGATGGTGGTAGATAAGTGTGAAAAGATTAATAATTTTCCGAAGAATCTGCTTATGAAAATTCAGCACATGCTGCTCAGTCATCACGGCGAACGGGAAAATGGTGCTGCAGTACCTCCTAAAACAAGAGAGGCACTCATTCTTCATTATTCAGACAACCTCGATGCCCACGTCACAGGCGCATCGGAACTCATCGAAAAAGCTGCTGACGAAAAATCATCCTGGACGGATTATCATTTCTTAACCAATCGAGAGTATTATACGGAATAGCACTAACTTTTCTTGTAATCCGATTTTCTTGACTGCATTTTGAGCGATTGGACATTTTACAAGTTCAAAATATAATTATACATAAGGATTTCTCATGAATATCAAAATAATATTTCCGGACGGTTCCGAACAGAAATTTCCCAAAGGGATCACTCCACTTGAGATCGCAAAAGGAATAAGCAAAGGACTTGCGAAAGATGCTCTCAGCGCACAATTCAATAACACTGCGATTGATATGACACGACCCCTCGAGGAAGACGGATCCATCCTCTTTTATAAATTTTCCGACGAAAAAGGAAAAAAAGTTTACTGGCACAGCAGCTCGCACATAATGGCACAGGCAGTGAAACGGCTCTTCCCTGATGTGAAAGTTGCGATCGGACCATCCATCGAGCATGGCTTCTATTATGATTTTGATAAAGAAATTTCATTCACTGAAGACGATCTGCTACTCATTGAAGAAGAAATGCAGCGCATTATTGATGAAAATTTCTTCTTTGAAAGAAAAGTAATAAGCCGCGAAGAAGCGCTTGAACTCTTTAATAATCTGAGTGAGATATACAAGATTGAACTTATCAATGAAATGCCCGAAGATGAGACAATTTCAATATACGTGCTCGGTGATTTTGTGGACCTCTGCCGCGGACCCCATATACAGTCAACCGATAAAGTAAAAGCATTCAAGCTTCTGAAATTTTCCGGCGCATACTGGCGTGGTAATGAGAAAAACAAGATGCTCCAGCGAATTTATGGAATCTCATTCCCCACTAAGAAAGAACTCGATGCCCATCTTGAAAAATTGGAAGAAGCAGAAAAAAGAGATCACAGAAAAATCGGTAAAGAACTAGATCTGTTCGGTTTTTATGAAGATGTCGGCGCTGGGCTTGTGCACTGGCATCCAAAAGGCGGAGTCATACGAGATATCATTGAGGATTTCTGGAAAAAGGAACATTACAAAGCCGGTTACCAGATAATCTACACTCCCCACATCGGGAAATCCATTTTATGGGAAAAAAGCGGGCATCTTGATTTTTATAAGGAAAGCATGTATGCACCAATGAAGATCGATGAGATCGATTATTACATCAAACCTATGAATTGCCCGTTCCATATTATGGTGTATAAATCTAAGCTCCGAAGTTACCGCGAATTACCTATCAAATATGCTGAACTTGGCACAGTTTATCGCTATGAGCGCTCAGGCGCATTACATGGTCTTATGAGAGTACGCGGGTTTACTCAGGATGATGCGCATATTATGTGCACTCATGATCAGCTTGTGAGTGAAGTGGTAAAACTGCTCGATTTCTCACTTTTCTTCCTAAAATCCTTCGGCTTCAACAGATATGATATTTTCCTTTCTACTAAACCCGATAAATGTGTTGGAGAAGATATTGACTGGGAAAGAGCAACAGAATCTCTAAAAGAAGCTTTGCAAATCTCCGGACTGGAATACAAAGTCGATCTCGGCGAAGGTGTATTCTACGGACCAAAAATCGACATCAAGATCAAGGATGCCCTTGACCGCTCATGGCAGTGCACCACGATCCAGTTTGACTTCAATCTTCCTGAGCGCTTTGATATGACCTACATTGGCGATGATAATGAAGCTCATCGTCCATATATGATCCATCGCGCTTTGCTCGGCTCTCTTGAACGCTTCTTTGGTGTGCTTATCGAGCATTATGCAGGAAATTTCCCTGTGTGGCTCGCACCTGTGCAGGTGCAGGTCATACCTATAAGTGAGCATCAAATTGACTATACAAAAGTAATTTTGCAGGCATTAAGAGATGCGAATATCCGCGCTGATATCGATGTGCAGAATGAAAAAGTTGGTTACAAGATCCGCGAAGCAGAGATGCAGAAAATTCCTTATATGATAGTGATCGGCAATAAAGAGATTGAAAATAATAATATCTCAGTCAGAAAGCATCTTAAAGGAAATCTCGGAACTACTGATCTCAAGGACTTCATTTCGTTACTTACTCAAGAAATTCAGGAAAAGAAGATGTCTGATATGGACTAAATTGATAATGAAATTCCGATTGTATCGTGCTGTTTGTCGTTCATCAATAAATTTGTAAGGGTTCAGATTCTACATAATATTTATATGAAATATATCGGACTCATTCTCGACAAGCGGGTTTTGAAAGGTTTTATTATACTGATTCTTATCTCATTACCATTTTCTCATCCTATTTTTGCAGAATCTGAAATCGCCGGCTACCCTATTATCGGCTATGAGAATGAAACGGGATTTTACGGAGGTGGACTTGTTTATGTACGCAATCACCCAAAGCATTTTGATGCCTCCGTTCCTCCAAACATTTATTATCTCTCCATGGAATATAGTGTAAAAAAACAATTCCTGGTCAAATTTGAGCCGAAAATTCATTTTAAAAATGGTCTTTATATACTCAGCTCATCAGTTAATTTTAAAAAATGGCCCTCAAAATTTTATGGCATTGGTAATAACTCCCAGGTTGATAATTCAGAAAATTTTACACCAAATGAATTGGGATTTCCTTTTGATATGAAGAGGAAACTACCTAAGAATTGGGATATCTCATTAATTTACGACTTCAGCCATTATGAGATAACGAAAATGGCGGAAGGCGGGATGTTGATCTCGGGGAAAATTGCCGGAAGCAAAGGCGGGTTTAATTCCGGTTTGGGATTGCAGATCAGTTATGACAGCCGGAATGCGGAATCATACCCAACAAAAGGAGAACTATTCAGCTTTCGCACAATGAATTATAATAAGATCATTGGGAGCGATTATAATTTCGGCGAATGTACTTTGGATCTTCGGGAGTATCTTTCCTTTTCTGATAAACACGTTCTTGCACTGCAAGGATATATCTCACTCACATCGAAAAACCCACCCTTTTACAGCATGCCTCATCTGGACAAGCACATGCGTGGGATGACGCCGAATCTACATATCGACAAGCAGATTGCTGTGCTCAGAGCTGAATACCGTTTCTTTCCCTGGGAAAAAGGATTCTTAAGAAGAATGGGATTCGTCGTTTTTGCTGAAAATGGTCAAGTGGTTGAGGAACCAAAGAACTTTTCGATTTCTAATGCCAGATCAGACTTCGGCTTTGGGTTACGCTACTCTTTTTTCTTGGAAGATCGCCTTAACCTGAGAATCGATATCGGATTCGGTGAAGAGGATTGGAATTTTTCAATCTCAACCGGAGAAGCATTTTGACACTGAAATATTTTTATTATAATATTGTAAAAATTTCGGACAGGTAAATTTTTCTTAATTGAGATGAGTATATGAAAATGTTTAAAGAATCTTTCAAGCATAATGCGGATATTCTCAAACCGATACCCCGTTTAAAAGGAAGAGATGGAATTGGATGGAAGGAACCGGTTCCTTTCCATGGTATGGACATCTGGAATGCCTATGAATTCTCATTCCTTCAAAACAATGGAAAACCAACGGCAGGTATTCTTACCATCGAATATAGTGCTGATTCACCATACATTGTGGAGAGCAAATCTCTCAAACTGTACCTGAACTCCTTTGCAATGTTGAGATTTTTCTCATTTGATGAAGCATTTTACGAAATTAAAATAGATCTCGAGAAAATTCTTGGAACAGATAATGTACAGGTCTCTTATGAAACGAATTCGTCTTTCTCGAATATTTTCACGGACAGCTCGATGTTCAATTGTGTAGATGAACTCGAACTTGACGAAATCTCAGAATACAAGCCAAATCCGTTTTTGCTGCACGCAGGTATTTCAAACAATCAGAAATACTATTTCTGCTCGCATCTTCTCAGATCGAATTGTCCTCTCACAAACCAGCCGGACTGGGGTTCGATATACCTGTATTATCACGTAGATAAAAAAACTATCCAACCCGAGGCATTACTAAAATATATCATTTCATACAGACTTCACAATGAGTATCACGAGGAGTGCTGCGAGAGAATTCTTTATGACTTGCTGAATGTTTTAGCTCCTCGGAAATTAGCATTAATATGTAAATACACTCGCCGTGGCGGTATTGATATCAATCCTATGCGACTTTATCCAAGGGACTTCATACTCGCTGATCTTCCCGAAAATTTTACACAACTTATCTATACACGGGATTTTCACCAATAGAAAATAATTGACACGGAACCCGCAAAAATGAAATTATCAAACATCAAAATCCTGAGAAGGATTACATGGAAATGAAAGAAAGTGATTATTGTTTTGGCTGTTCGCAGACAAATCCGTGCGGACTGAAACTCAAAATTGTGCAAATTTGTAACAAAAAAAATAAAATATGAAAAAATTAATATCTCTCTCTGCTTGTCTATTGCTCCTATTTGGATGCTCGAGCAAAGTTCCGGAATTCAACGGAGACAAAGCATTTGAATACCTTGAAGAACAATGCGAGTTCGGTCCCAGAAATCCTGGTTCGGAAGGACACGCTCAATGCAAAGATTATATTATAGACTTCTTGGGCACGCACGGAGCAACAGTTCAAACTCACGAATTCTCTGTTGAAGTTCGTGATGATGAGTATCAATGTACAAATATTATCGCATCTTTTTATCCAGACAGACCAAGACGTATCTTTATTGGAGCACACTGGGATACGCGACCCTGGGCTGATAAGGATGAGGACACTTCCAATCACGAAACACCTATCATCGGTGCAAATGACGCAGCATCCGGCGTTGCAGTACTCATGGAACTTGCGACGATATTACAGGCAAAGGAACCGCCCCTCTTTGGTATCGACCTGCTCTTTTTTGATGCTGAGGATGCCGGCACTTACGGAACGAACGAAACTTGGTGCCTTGGATCACAATACTTTGTTGAACAATATTCAGGGAAAGAACCCGAGTTCGTGATCGTGGTCGATATGATAGGCGATGCAGATCTGGATATTTTGATAGAATCATTTTCACAAAATTCTTCACCTGCGCTGGTGAAAAAAGTATGGGACATTGCAAAAAAAAATGACATCCATACCTTTTCATCAAAAATGACAAGTTACATCTATGATGACCATTATCCATTTCTTGAAGCAGGTTACGAAGCGATCGATATCATCGATCTGGACTATCCTTACTGGCATACAATCGAGGATACTCCCGATAAATGCAGTCCGCAAAGTCTGCAAAATGTGGGTACTGTCCTGACACATCTGATCTATGAATAAATATTTAACCCCTGACGAACGGAACATTATAATTTTTATTGTTGTATTCCTTGTTATTGGACTAGTCGTGCTCAATGTGAAGAATATTTCTTCTGTTCTCGATGCCGACTCCACAAGTACGGTTCAGGACAGCATAAAAAAAGTAGTGGAAAAATCCCACGAGCCCATGATGATCAACATCAATGCTGCTGATATTGAAACTCTTGCAGAATTACCAGGCATCGGACCTGCAAAAGCACAAGCCATTTTTGAATACAGAACTCAGCAGGAATCCCTTTCTTCTCTTATCGAGCTGGTGAACATTAAAGGGATCGGCATAAAAACGCTTGCAAAGCTCCTTCCATTTCTTGATATGATTGGAGATTCAGCAGAAGTGTATGCTTTTGTCGTAGAAGAAACACCAACATCTGACACTACACTTACTACAGGAGTGACTGAAAAGATAAATATTAATTCTGCGCCCAAATCTAACTTGATGTCTTTGACTGGTGTTGGTGAAGGTAAAGCAAATGCAATAATTGAATATCGCCAAACTAATGGTCCTTTTAAATCTATCGAAGAAATAAAAAATGTGAAAGGAATTGGTGAGAGCATTTATCAGAAAATAAAGGGAAAAATTAAAGTATACAATAAAGATGTAAATGAAAGCATTGAAACTAAAGAAATTATTCAGGATAGTCTGGAAATTAAAAAATCAAAGGAGACAAAAGATGAATAAGAAAATTAATAAAAAGACAAAAGGAACCATTATTATCTTGGTTTTAATTGTTGTAGTTGTAATTGTACTAATTATAGGTAACAATTTAAGGCAAACTTCACAAAAGAAAGAAGAATTTCAAGAAGGTGTAGAGAAAGTTGAAAAAGAGACAGAAAAGATTGGAAAAATTGATATTAACAAAGCAGATATTGAAACTTTATCAAAACTTTCAGGAATTGGACCTGTGAAATCTCAAGCAATTGTTGATTATCGTGAAAAAAATGGAGAATTCAAGTCTTTGATAGAACTTACGAACATCAAATGGATCGGCAAAAAAACGCTGGCAAAACTCCTTCCCTATCTTGAAATGATCGGAGATTCAGCAGAAGTGTATGCCTTTGTCGCAGATGAATCTCCTACAATGGACACTCTGCTTACTGCGGGAGTAACTGAAAAGATAAATATCAACTTCGCTTCGATTGAGCAGCTTCGGAATTTGAAGGGGATCGGTCAGAAAAAAGCACAAGCAATTATTGACTACAGAAATGAGCATGGCTCTTTTGAAACTATCGAAGAAATCATGAACGTGAAAGGCATCGGACAGGGCATCTTCGATAAGATAAAAAATAGTATTGAGGTATAAGATGGAATTTCAGGATGTTGTTGCCTCCCCGACTCTTGCAAAAATGTATGAAGAGCAGGGAAACTACGCAATGGCACTCATCATGTATAAAAAGTTAAGTGAAAAGAAGAAAGATGAGTTCTACGAGAAGAAAATCACCTATCTTGAAGATATTGTTGCCTCAAAAACAAGAAAAGCACATGACGAAATCGGCTCTTTTGTAATGAGTGATGATGAAAAGGATGTGTTCAATATTTCAAAAGATGAGAAAGAAAAAATTGAATATCCGGCAGAAATAAAATCCGAAGAGATAAAAGATAATAAGGAAAAATCCCAGCTTGAAGATATTTTGAAGAAAGGCAGCACAAATATCTCCTATCTGATCCTTGATAAATATGCAGACGTAACAGTTGAGCAATTCTTCTCCCTTCTTGCAAGCGTGATCGGCAAAAACAGAAAACTCGATGAGATCACACTGATGGACGTTCTTCAGGCGATAGAAAGGATATGATGAAGCATAAAGCTGCGCAGAAACTGAATGGCACTGTATATATAGATCCGGCTCAAATAAAGCTAATTATTTTTGACAAGGATGGCACTCTTTCCGACCTGAATATGTGGATAGAGATCATCAAACAACGAGCTCGTCTGCTTGGAGAACATTTTGAACTGCCCACAGAAAAGGTTGATGACATCATCCGCGCAATGGGGGCGGATCCTTACTCAACAAAAATTCTCGATGTGGCAATTCTAACCAACTCAAGACCAGAAACAGAGAAGAAGGTTATCGATAAACTCGTTGAATTTGGGTTTAAAAGAACAACTGCTTTTGATGCAACTCATCATATTTTTGGCGAGGTGGACAGCATTGTTGACCTGAGAAAGATAGCAAGTCCGCTTGGAGATATCAGGGGATTGTTTGAAGATGCGTTGAATAAAAATATAAAGATCGCTGTAGCAACCTCAGACCTTGCAGTACGATGTGAAAAAATTCTGGAAGCTTTTGATGTGCTCGATCAGGTTCATGCGATTTCCGGTGCGGACAGCATTACTAATGATAAACCCGCTCCCGATATGGTTCATTATGTGTGTGAAACGTTGAAAATCAAACCCGAGCATACTGCTGTAGTTGGTGACAGCACACTCGATATGGAGATGGCAAAAAATGCAGGATGCGGACTCGCTATCGGAGTACTTTCCGGCAAAGATAGCGCTGACCTTCTTGAACCCTTTGCCGATTTCATCGTGCAATCGATTGATAATATTAAAGTCCGAAAATAAAAAAATCATGCGAAATATTGATCTCAAAAAAGAGAAACAAAAGATAATTAACTTCATCAAAACCTATTTCAAAGATGCAGATTTTTCCAAAGGTATCATCGGGCTTTCCGGCGGAGTTGACTCATCACTCGTTGCCTTCCTCGCAGTTGAAGCGCTTGGCAAAGAGAATGTCATCGGTGTACTCATGCCTTATAAAACCAGTAGTAAGGACAGCTTCGATGATGAAAAACTGATTGCAGAAACACTGGGAATTAAATATATTATTCGAGAAATTACTCCGATTGTCGATGTTTATTTTGACAACTACGAACCCGATGCAGACCGGCTTCGCAAAGGAAATATGAAGGCACGTGCTCGCATGTGCACACTCTACGACCTTGCTGCAAAGGAACATGCCCTGGTTCTTGGAACAAGCAACAAAACCGAGCTCTATCTTGGTTATATAACTCAATTCGGTGATGCCGCCTGCGCACTGGAACCTCTCGGATGCTTTTATAAAACTGAGGTCTGGAAACTCGCAAAAATGATGGAAGTTCCCGAGAACATCATAAAGAAAATCCCTACCGCCGATCTGTGGGAAGGCCAAACCGATGAAAAGGAAATTGGAATTTCCTACACCGATGCTGACGAAATAATCTTTACACTTTATGAAGAAAAGGCATCGATTGAAGAATTGCTCTCACAAGGGTTCACACAAGAAAAAATTCAGCACATCATCTCAATCGTAAATACAAACCGATTCAAACAATCTGTTCCACCAAATCCGGAAACATACACCTTTTAACAAGAAAGATATTTTATGAAAACCTATTTTGGAATTTTCCAGCCCAAACGCTGTCAGATATGCAACAAACACAAAGCCACACACAAATGTCCAAAAACTCAACGGCAAATTTGCTTTCACTGCTGTAATGATATCCGCATTAAATTGGAGTGTCCAAAGGACTGTAAATTCGTTCTCAAAAGCACCCAGTATAAAAACTCACTGAAATTGAACAACTACTCGGAATCCATTGCAGAACAACAAGGACTTCTCGATCTCCATCTTCAGAAATGGCTCAAGAACGAGAATCCTCTTTTTGAAAATAAACCCCCAAAATCCTATGCTGAAACTGAAGCTGGGAAAAAGAAAATTAATTCCTTTCTAAAAAAGCATGAGCAGGAATTAGAGGGCTCACTCTCCTATAATTATGTTCGAGAGCAACTTGGAATTCCTCTTAAAGAAAAAGCCCATAAAACCCACGAAGACGTTGCAAACAGTTTTATGGAGCTGGTTATCAACTATGATTATGAAAAAATGCTTCCGCTCCTTGTTCATTATGAAGTATATAAAAATGAGGATTTCAGACAAAATTATTTGAAAAGGAATCTTTTCATAAAGGCATTCAAATCCATCAAAGAATTCGATCTTATCCGCTCTGCACTCAGCAAAGAGCAGGATCAGGCAATTGTGGAATTTGAAATAAATGGAAAATATTCGCTCTCAATTGTACTGAAAAATATTAATGCTCAATGGTTTATCAAAGAAAAGGTATTCGGTGAATCGAGTATGGTTCTGTCAGAGAATGAGTTTATCCAGCGAATTGCATATAATTACGCACAGCAGAATTTTGACCACGCTTACAAAGATCTAAAAAAATATCTGCAGGTTTTCCCGGATTCACCAGATCTGCATTATTATTTTGGTATTTATTACTCTACTAAAGGAAAGGTCGTGAAGGCAAAAGAGCATTTCTTTAATGCCATTGAATTAGATCCTGAATTCACTGAAGCAAAATATAATTATGCATTCCTGTTTCAGGCAGAAGGAAATATGGAAAAATCTCGCGAGCTTTATGAAGAGATCCTCGAAAAAAAAGAGGAAAAGAAGACGCTTAACAATCTTGCTGTTATTTACGAACAAGATGGTCAACTGGAGCAGTCTCTCGTTTTGCTGAAAAAAGCTCTTGAATTAGATCCTAATTTCGAACTTGCACAAAAGAATGTAGAAAGGATCAATGAGAAAAAGAACACTGATCAAAACCCTTCCGAAAGTAACGAAACACTTCCTTAAAAATAAACCGATCAACTCTGTAACTGAGATAAAAGTGACGCGCCTGTGCAACCAGCGATGCAGGCAATGTAACATTCACGAAAACCGGGACGGCGCTCCATATATGGATTATTCAGACTATCGGGTGATCGCCCGAAAACTGCAAAAATATGGCAGTCTCGTTGGTATGATCAGCGGCGGAGAACCGCTTCTGCATCCTGATATAATAGACATTCTTGCTTACGCAAAAAAGGTTTTTCCCATTTCTGTTTCTCTTGTTTCTGGACTTTATTTTGATTATGATAAAATCAAAAATGTGATTGAATTCTGCCTGAAGAATGGTGTCAATATTCAAACCTCGCTGGATGGACTTGGCGGAAACGGAGATTATCTTCGGGGTGTGAAAGATCATTCCGAGACCATTCTTTCCAATATGAAAAAAATCTCAGCTCGAAAAAAAGAGCTGAATTCATCTTCTTTCACCTATGCAAATTGCGTGCTCAGTGCAAAAAACCTTCATCAGGTTCCGGATATTATCAAGGCATGCAAAGATGTGGAATGGGAAGTTACGATCGGTCTATATCACTCCCTCCTCGACACAACAAAAGAAGATGATAAGATGAAGATCGCAGATGCAGATGCTTTGCAGGAAACAATAGATTTTCTTACTGATAATCCATCCATTCTCAATCTCAACAGTTTCATTGAAGGCATTCCTCGAATCATTAATAATGATTTTCCTGATTTCTGCCCTTTTGTGGACGGCAAACGGACTGCCACTCGTCTTACTATTATGCATAATGGCGAAGTGCATCTATGCAAAGGTGATGCAATTGGAAATTTGCTTGAGCAAGACCTCGATGAGATCATAAAAAGCAAGAAGTATGAAAATCTCTTAGTTGAATATACTTCCTGTAACGGATGTTGGAGCAGTTGTTACACGCAGAAATACTTGCTCTTCCATCCCAAAAATTTAAATCAAATAATTGAGCATGGCAAGAAACTGCTCAATCTCAAAGGGGCAGCAAAGGAGCATGTATGAAAGACTATCTTGATATTGCTCTTGAAGCATGCACAAAAGCCGGTGATATCATCAGAGAAAATTTTCATAAAAAGAAACTCATCGATTATAAGGGAAGGATAAATCTTGTTACAAATGTGGACAGAGAAGCTGAAAAAGTAGTTGTAGAGACCATTCGGAATTATTATCCTAAGCACAACATTCTTACAGAAGAAACCGAGCATGCGCAAAATCCCGGTCAGGAATACTGCTGGGTCATCGATCCTCTGGACGGCACCACGAATTATGTGCATGGGTTTCCATTTGTGTGCGTATCCATTGCATTGCAGAAAAACAATGAAAGTATTGTAGGAGTTGTGTATAATCCCATTCTGCATGAACTCTTTTTTGCAGAAAAGGGCAGGTGCTGCGTTCGAAATGATGAAGAGGTACATGTCTCGGATAATTCGGATTTCCCCAAAGCACTTCTTGCGACCGGATTCCCATACGATATGCTGAATGATGAGAGAAATAACATCAAGAATCTCTCAAAAGTGATAAAAAAATGCAGAGGAATACGGCGTCCCGGCGCAGCAGCAATAGATATCTGTTACGTTGCCTGTGGTATTTTTGATGGTTACTGGGAGCTCGAACTTTACCCCTGGGATACTGCTGCCGGCATCGTAATTCTTGAAGAAGCAGGTGGGAAAGTGAGTAAATTTGATGGCTCGGAATTCTCAATTTTCGATAAAGAGATCGCCGCATCAAATGGTCATATACATGAGGAATTCTTAAGGATTTTGAAGGGATAAATACTTTCCCCATTCACCTCCTTCCCGATAAGTTAGGACAAATACGGCATGATGTAGAGTCTTAAAAGTTGGTGTAAAATAGAAAGGCTTGCATAAGAAGTTGAGACAACAAAAATCTCGTTGTATAAAACAGCAAATAAGGAGATTTAATATGGCTCAACGGGAGAAAGATGAATTGTATGAAAAGGTGGTCAATATTTTTGATTCGTCGGAAGAGTTTAAGGATTTATTACCTTTGCTTGAGAAGAGCATACAGGCGATGATAGAATTGGAGTTTGATAAGTATATAGGAGCGGAGCGCTATGAACGCAGCACTTCGAGGTTAACTATGCGGAATGGTTACCGCACACGCAACAAACCTTTTCTTACCGGGTTAGGTGAAGTTTATATACGAGTTCGCCAGCTGGCGGATTGGGTATCGGGAATCCAGATCTGTTACTGATGGGAATAAATTAATATAAAAACATCAAGTGGTAGAGACAGGTTTATCCCGTTGGAATAAAAGATGATGTTTTACCGAATAGACTCTTCGACTATACCTTTGCACTCCGTGCTTCAGGTATGCTCAGAGTGACAATGTTTTAAAAAAGCGTGTCATTCCCGAGTCCGCCAGCTGGCGGGAATCCAGTATTGTAATTCAGTTCCTGAGGAATGCAATGATGAGGAGTCGAATCCGCCAGCTGGCGGATAGCAGGAATCCTCGTTCCTTAGGATTCCTAACAATCTCCAACCTTCAAACTGGTCGCTCCTCACTCCTCCCTCTTCACTCCTCTTCTCGCTCCACGCTCCCCTGTCGCGGCGTAGCGCAGCGAAGACGGATCTCTCTTCTCTCCTCTCTCCACGCTCTTCCCTCCTCGTATTTTGTTACTCTCTTTAAGTGTGAAAATGAAATATCTCATTTTCTTTAAAATAAATAATAAAATAAATACGAAATATATAAAACGTAACTTACTATTATAGCGTTAGATAAATAAAATTTATAAAAAAATAAAATTTTACTTGACAAACTATTTTTAGAAAAATTTATTTGTAACCAAATAAGGTAAACACTTCTTAATTATAAGTGTTTTGAATGTTGAAAAATGAAATAAAGGATTAAAACAGAATGAAAATTGATTCTTATGTAGAGAACTTGATTAAGTTGGGATTGAAAGAATCAGAAGCAAAAGTATATCTAAATCTACTTAAAAAAAAGAATTTTACTGCCACAGAAATAGCACATGTTTCTGGAGTACCACGGACAAAGATCTATGAGGTTTTGAACCAGTTGGTTAATAAAGGTTTATGTGTTGAAATATTGGGTGGCGTAAAAAAGTATTCGCCTGCAAATCCTAATATTGCATTTAATGGACTGTTACAAAGATACGAACAAAATTATGAGCAAGAAATAGAATATAAAAAAATTCTTGTATCAAATATTTCAGAAATTCTATTTCCATTATACAATTCTGAAAAGGAAAACACCGACCCGTTGAATTATATACAAGTTGTAAGAGAAAACAATATAATAAGTGAAAGAGTGAAATCTTTGGGTAAAACGTTAAAACATGAGATGCTAAGTTTCACAAAAGCTCCTTATGCTATGAGTCTAAGCATAACAGAATACGAAATAGAGTTTGGTAATTTAAAAAATGGGATAAAATATAAAACAATCTATGAGATCGTTGATGCAAAAAAAACAGATTTCTTGAAAATGATTGAAATGTTCGCGTCTGCAGGTGAGGAAGTAAGGATCGTTAATAGTCTACCACTTAAATTAGAGATTTATGATAGAAAAACAGTAGTGTTTGCATTGGAAGATATGATAACTTCAAAGCCAAGTCTAACTTCAATGGTCATTGAACATCCCGATCTTGCAAAAATATTGGAAGAAGTATTTTATGTATATTGGCAAAAGGGTATGACATTAGAAGAATTTAAAAAGAAAGAAATGTAATAATATAATAAAGAAGGGCTGTTAGTTCAAAACTTTTCCGGTTCCACTAACAGCCCAATGGAAAAGACACAGCGAAAGGAATCACTCCTTCCGCCTATGTCTATTTTTGTTAAAAAGCATTGTGATGATGTAAGTTGTCAAGAGATAAAGAAATGAAAATTAAAAATAAGTTATTTGAAAATGATAAGAATGAGATATGTAAATCTTTGTTATATTTACTATTAAATAGAAGAAGTCGTTTTCAGATATTAATATCATACATTAGAAAGAAGCCCCAAGAATTTTCTTGGTTTATTCAGACTATTAACCTCATTGATAGGACTTTGTTTATTGGGAGTATTAATTTCGTTAATAGGAATGTAACAAAAATTATGTTAACAATAAAACAAAACATGAAACATTTAACCCTGTGTAATTGTGATTTTTATTACACGGGGTAAAAAGGAGTAAAAATGTTAAACAAATTAAAGTATGTATTAGCAGCAATGCTAATAGCAGTATTTGTTTTACCACAGATTTGTATGGCAGGTATTAATTATGGTTCAGAGTATGTGTTCAATAGTGCTGCTACCTACGACAAATCTGCCACGGTTCTTGATGCTACACACACTCTTATTGCATACAGGGATGGAGGACATTCTAGTTATGGCACAGCAGTTATAGCGACCATATCAGGCAACACTATCACATACGGCCCTGAATATGTATTCAATAGTGCTAATACCACTGTCATATCTGCCACATCTCTTGATGCAACGCACGTACTTATTGCATACAAGGATGGAGGATGGGGTGGTTATGGTGTCGCAATAATTGCAACAATATCTAATAGCACCACCATCAACTACGGCTCAGAGTATTTATACAATGCTGGTTCTACCACAGACATATCTGCCACATCTCTTGATGCAACGCACGTACTTATTGCATACAGCGATGGGGCAAACTCTAATTACGGCACAGGTATAATTGCGACCATATCAGGCGGCAACACTATCTCTTATGGCTCTGAGTATGTGTTCAATGATGATTATGCTTACTACCTATCATCCACATCTCTTGATGCAACACATGCACTTATTACATACGTCGATAATGGAAACTCTGATTACGGCACCGCAGTAATTGCAACCATATCAGACGGCAACACCATCACATACGGGGCAGAGTATGTGTTCAATAGTGCTACCCTTACCCTCCAGAGCTCAGCCGTCACACTTGATGCAACCCACGTACTTATTGCATACCAGGATTATGGAAACTTTGGTTACGGCACCGCAGTAATTGCAACCATATCAGGCAACACTATCACATACGGGGCAGAGTATGTGTTCAGTAGTAGTGATACCAACTACCCCTCATCTACAACCTTTGATGCAACCCACGTACTTATTGCATACCAGGATTATGGAAACTCACAATATGGCACAGGCATAATTGCAACCATATCAGATGGCAATACCATTGGTTATGGCTCTGAATATGTATTCAATATGGCTGTTACAAGTCAAATATCAGCCACAGCACTCGACGCAACGCACGCACTTATTGGATACAGCGATAACGGGAACTCTACTTATGGCACAGGCATAATTGCAACAATACCTCCCGGTGCACCCACAGTTACCAACTCCACAGGTGCCTCAAGTATTACAGTTAATTCAGCTAAATTAAATGGTGAGGTAACCGATACAGGTGGTGAAAATCCTACTGTTCATGTTTATTGGGGTGGCACTGACGGCGGCACCACACCCGGTAGCTGGGCCAATAATGTACCTTTAGGCGCTCTACCTGCCGGAGCATTCAATACGGATATAAGCGGTTTAGACCCTAACACTACTTACTATTATAGATGCTATGCTACAAATTCCGGCGGTTATGACTGGGCAGATGCGACAGCGAGTTTAACAACCGGATCAGTTGTCACAGTAACCGGCACAAGTATCGCACCATTAGGAGTTGCTCCCGGTGCAACAGGCGTCGGTATGTTGAAACTTGGTCTTGTTGTGACCGATGCCGGAGAAGCTTCATGGACGGATGTGAAAGTTGATCTCACTGGAACAGCAGTAGATGGTGATATTTCTTCTGTTGAGGTCTGGAAAGATGATGGAGATGGAACATGGGAAGGTCTTGGTTATGATACTCTGATAGGTAGTGGAACATTTATCTCCAATACTGTAACTATAGACATCACAGACCAAACCATTAATACGAGTTCACAGGATTTCTTCATAGTTTACGATATTGCAGGAGCAGCTGATCCGAGTCATACAGCTGGAGCAAAACTGCTTAACGAGACTTACATTACTGTTTCCGGTTCGGATGTAGTTAGCAGCACCGGCTTCCCTATAGAGTCAAGTCTCACCACACTACCGGTAACTCTCTCTGCTTTTACAGCTCAGTTTGTGAACTATATAGCTACTTTGTATTGGAGCACTGCTTCGGAAAACGATAATCTTGGCTGGTATGTATATCGCAATTCTAACGATGATAATTTTATTGAAGCTGTAAGGATAAATACAGAATTTATTCCCGGGTATGGCACTACTACGGAACCTCACGACTACTTATATCGAGATGACACAATTGAGCCATCTCCTGGTGATGTATATTGGTATTGGATACAGAGTATCGATCTCGGTGGAGTGATGCATTTGTTTGGTCCCACAAAACTATCAATTCCGGGAATTCCTGATCCTGATCCACCTGAGTTACCGGTACAGTATGGACTCCATCAGAATTGGCCTAATCCATTTGGCATAAGTGAGAGTTCAACCAAGATAAGTTTCACCCTTCCGATAACCGGATTTGCAGAGGTAAAGATATACAACATCCGCGGTGGCTTAGTCAGAAATCTATATACAGGTATGGCAAATGGTGATGTTGAAGTAGAATTATTTTGGAATGGTAGAGATGAGAATGGAGTAGAACAGCCAACTGGCATTTATCTTTATCAATTATCCACCAATGGAAAAGTAAATGAGATTAAGCGGTTGATAGTGATTAGATAGATAAGCCAATCTAAAAGAACTCGAGTCGGGTTTGAATGAAAAAAGTAGAAAAGATGTTAAGCAAAACGAAATCCCGATATATATCGGGGAAAAAGAAAATTGCATTACTATTGGGTCTTAAAAAATCTAATAAAGATAGAAAGGAGAAAAACTAATGAATACAAAAAAGATACAAACAGTGGTTACAATAATATTCGTAGCCATCCTTACACTACCGCTATATCTTGGGGCAAACAATATACAGATAGATAATATCTCTCTTACAGGACAAGATATAACAAATGAATACACCCTTATTCAGTTTGATACGTCCTGGGATAATTCATGGCGAATAAGTGAAGGACCCTCAAACTGGGATGCTGCCTGGGTGTTTGCAAAATGGAAACTCTCCAGCGGCGCAGACTGGGCACACTGCACAATAGATACGGTAGATGCAAATCACACTGCCCCCAGCGGCTCTACTATTGATGCACCAAATCAAGGAACAAAAAATGGAAAGCCATTCACTCCAGGTATCTTTATTTACCGCTCTGCGAACGGCTCTGGCTCAGTTGACTGGAACGACGCCAAGTTGCAATGGAACTACGGGGCTGATGGCATCTCCGACGATGCCATCGTTGATGTAGAAGTATTTGCTATTGAAATGGTATATGTGCCAGAAGGAACCTTTCACCTGTATAGCGGTGAGACAGGAAATTTGTACTGCAATTTTAACAGTGGCAACACTATTAGCAGTGAGGCTGCCCTGCCCGAAGGCGCCATTACCTGGAGTATGGAGAGCACGTGCTGTGGAGCACAGAACAGTGATGGCACTATCGGCGGTTGTGCAGCTCTCGGAGCAAATTATCCCAAAGGCTACAAGAATATCTACTGTATGAGATACCAGATTTCACAGGGCCAGTATGCGGATTTCCTGAATACAGTCACTTCTATACAGGCAAGTTACCGTTGTTACACTTACTTGGGCCCAGGTTGGAACAGTAGGTATATGATTTCTGGTTCTTATCCAATTTATTCTGCATTACGTCCGGACCGTGCCTGCAATTTTCTCTCGTGGAGAGATGGTTTAGCGTATGCTGACTGGGCAGGCCTGCGTCCAATGACAGAGCTGGAATATGAAAAGATATGTCGGGGACCGGAATCAGCCGGAATTGAATTCGCTTGGGGTAACTTTACATATATTACTGCGGCCGTTGCAATTAGCGGTGTAGAAGATGGTACGGAGATCATTACCAATCTTGGGGCAAACTGCTGTTATGGTAACCAGACTTTTTATGGTGGAGATGGGAGCAGCGGCCCTTTACGTTGTGGCATTTTTGCTAAATCAGGAACTAATCGTGAGGAGTCTGGTGCCTCTTATTATGGAGTAATGGAGATGAGTGGTAACCTCTTTGAAAAATGTATTACAGTGGCAAAGTATTGTTGGTATGACGATGATCTGGTTTGGAATCATCCGACGAATGTAGGTTCTTTTGATGGGCAGCATGGAGATGGAGTTATTACATATGGTGGTTTTGCAGATGTTCCCAATTGGCCTTCACCAACGCTAACAGGTACGCCTGACATCTCCACGGGGTGTGGTGTTCGCGGTGGCGAATGGCACAACAATCCACACAGCTTGCGCGTCTCGGACCGTTACTGGGCTGCGGCGGCTATGTCAATGAGAGCCTCCTCGTTCGGATTTCACCTTGTGAGGACCCAATAAGTAGCTTATCATGGCATGCATTATACTTATGTTCTCCGAAGCATTAAAAACGGAAAATATTAGAGTCAATTATTTTGCATAGTTTAGCAAAAATTAAAAAAGGCGGAAGAAAATGTTAGTAAATAATAGTAAAATAGGCGAAAAAACAGAAAGAGTAAGAAGTGTAATAACAATCCATAATTTTAAGAAATTTTATGGAATTATTACATTTATGCTGATTATCGTAATTCCAGCTGCTCTCTATGGCATAACAACATTTGAGCGAACATACGGTGGTATTTATGGCGATGATGGACGTTATGTTCAGCAGACTCTGGATGGTGGCTATATTATAACTGGTGAGGCAAATTATGCCTTTGGTCAGAGCTATGGAGATGTATATCTCATAAAAACCAACTCTTATGGTGATACTATTTGGACAAGAACTTACAGAGGTGATTGTGATAGTGACAATTATAATGCCAAGTGTGTACAGCAAACATTGGATACAGGTTACATTTTAGTAGGCGGTTCCAATGGAATACATTCGGGATATGTAGATGGGGATATCTATCTCATAAAGACTGATTCTATGGGTGACACTGTGTGGACAAAGGCTTATAGTGGTAGTGATAGTCTAGGTCTTGACTGGGGTAACTCTGTTCAGCAGACCTCTGACGAGGGTTACTTTGTAGTTGGATATACCTCATTTAATGAGGGAGATGTCTATCTCATAAAAACCGATTCTTATGGTGATACTCTCTGGACAAGAAATTATGGGGGTGAGTATTCGTTGGAGGAAGCATACTCTGGTCAACAAACCTCGGATGGTGGATACATTGCTGTAGGATATACAATAGGAGGAGGAGTAAATTATGGGGATGTCTATCTTATAAAGACTGATTCCTCAGGTGATACTCTCTGGACAAGGACTTACTATCATAGTAGCAATGCGTGTAATTATTGTTACTCTGTTCAGCAGACCTCAGAGGGAGGTTATATTATTACGGGACAGACCTCATCCGGCTACGGACATAGTGATGTCTATCTTATAAAGACTGATTCCTCAGGTGACACAATCTGGACAAGAACTTATGGTGGTTGGGACGACTGGGATAGTGGCAACTCTGTTCAGCAAACCTCTGACGGAGGTTATATTATTACAGGAGAGACTGGAGAGATCTCATCACAGACTGATGTCTATCTTATAAGAACTGATTCTTCAGGTGATACCATCTGGACAAGAACTTATGGCGGGATTGACTATGATTATGGTTCTTTTGGACAGCAAACCTTAGATGGTGGCTACATTGTAGTGGGACAGACAGGTGTAAATTACGGCCTAGTTTTTGGAGATGTTTATCTTATAAAAACGGATAGGTGTGGAAATGTAGGAAATATAGGCATAGAAGAGGAAGGCAAACCTGATACGCTTTACCTTATAGGAAATTATCCTAATCCTGTTACCTCCCATACTGTGATTCAATATTTCATCCCGAGAAATATGGATGTAGAACTTACCATCTATAACATTAAGGGGCAGAGAGTGCGGACTTTGATAATTGGAAAGGAATTAGCTGGAACTCATACTATTAGTTGGAATGGAAAGGATGATTATGGAGTAACTGTTGCGAATGGTATATATTTTTACAAACTTAAAGCCAATAATAAATTAAAAGCAAAAAAGATGCTTTTGTTAAGATAAGGAGGAATGATGTATTATAAGACTTTAGCTTTAGTATTGGTTATTGTCCTTGTTGTTTCAAGTAATGCGATGGCGGTTCAGTTGGATGAGGGATTTGAGGGTGGTGTTATACCTGATAACTGGACAGTTATAGATAACGATCAAGATGGCCGTGAATGGGACACTTTTCATAGTAATCAATATGCCCACACAGGAGAGTGGTCAGCACGAGCACCGTGGAGTTTTGAAGGAGATGATGATTGGCTTATAACACCGCAACTTATTGTTGCATCAGGAGACAGTTTAATATTTTGGGCAAGACGTTTTGGCACTCCCCAATTCGTAGAAGATTTCAATGTTCTTCTTTCAACAACAACCCCGGAAGTTTTAAATTTTACAGAGATACTGGGTGAAGTAAGAGATGTGCCCGGGGTATATACAGAATATGAATATCCTTTAGATGAATATGTTGGATATACTGTTTATTTAGCTATTCAGTGTATCTCTGTTGATGGCAATTATTTGCTTGTGGATGATGTTATCGGACCCGAGATATCAGGTGTTTGTGTTGAAGAAAACGTATCCAGTTCCCTCTTTAAATTGAATAACTATCCAAATCCCTTTAATTACTCTACCTCTATTCAATATTTTCTTCCAGGGAATATGAATGTTGAACTTGTCATTTATAACATTAAAGGACGGAGAATGCGGAAACTGACTAGTGGAAAGGAATTAGCAGGAACTCATACTATTAGTTGGAATGGAAAGGATGATTTTGGAGTACCTGTTGCTAGTGGTATCTACTTATATAAATTATCTACCAACAAAAAAGAAATTACCAAAAAAATGGTTATTTTGAGGTAAAGGCAAAATGATTTTGGTGGTTACTTCTATTATTTATAGGGTTATAGAAACATTATTAAACAGGTCAGATAAGATGCTCCTTTTAAGGTGAAGCAATTGGTATATGGAAAAATGAAATCTGTTAAATGCTTGCTTTTGGGAAAAGCCGATGTCGAAGAACCTCATTTCTTGCGTAAAGTTGATCTTTGACCTGACAGATCGTAATGGAAAGTTAAAGACTAAAAATAGCAGCAAAAGCTATTTGCACAGTCAATGAAAAATCAAAGAAAGGAGATAAACATGGTAAGACAAAATGTAAATCATAATCAATCTAAGAGCACAATAATATTATTGTTAGTTTGGTTTCTTTTATTGCCAGCTTTATCTATAGGAGAAAATGAACCATATCATGGTGGCAGCTATGATGGATATGACATGAGTAAATTGGAAGAAAGCCCACTCTCAAATGATCTTCCATCTCCAGAGAATGTAGTTATTTCTATTAGTTCAAACACTGTTCATATTGAATGGAGTGCAGTTTCTGGAGCCACTTCATATAAGGTATATACTTCTGATGATCCGTATTCTGGATTTGTGGAAGATACATCTGGAACATTTGATGGAACAAGTTGGACTGCACAGGTATCTGGTGAGAAAAAATTCTATTATGTGACAGCAGAAAACTAAGTAATGAAATCAATAAGATGGTTTTAATTAAAAAAATAGGCTGGATAATAAAAATGTACTCTTTCGTTTCCTCCTCACTAAGGGTAGGGTGCTAAAGACGTTAAAGAATGGGGTGGGCAAGAAACTCACCCCTTCTTTTAACAAAAATAGGATAATAAAATGAGTGAGAAATACAAGGATTACAATATTGATTATGATAATGAATATAAAATTGATAATAGGAATGATCCTCATTCAAAGAGAGATTTGATAGCATATCAAACCCAATCAGGTTCACTTATTAAGCTGACAGAATATCAAATTAGGCAAAGAAAGTTGCACCGTAAAAAGAAAAAGAAGGTAAAAAAAATATATATTAATAGGTTTTGGTAAAATGTCACATTGTTATAAAAAATTATTTATTGTTTTGATTTTCTTGTTGAGTTTTACTTATGCGTTGGATTCTGATCTTCAGATTTATTTTCTTGATGTTGGACAGGGAGATGCAACTCTCATTATAGGTGAGAATGATAAAACAATTCTCATCGATGCAGGTAATAATGGAAAGGGCAACACTGTAGTTATACCCTTTCTTGATTCCCTTGAAATCACGCATCTTGATTATATCATAGCCACACATTATCATGCAGACCATATTGGTGGAATTGATGAAGTAATATTGTCCGGAATAGAAACTGATACGGTTTTTGATAGAGGTGATAGTTATAATACACAGACCTATTTTGATTATGTCGATGCGATTGGTTCTCATAGAAAAACAATTACCACAGGAAAAATGATAAATCTTGGAGATAATTGTTATGCACAATGTATTGTAGTAAATGGAAAAATATGTAACGGTGATTCCGTATATGTTACTAATGATGAGAATGCACATTGTATTGGTTTGCTCGTCGAGTATAATGAGTTTGAAGCTTTTATAGCTGGAGATCTAACAGGAGGAGGAATAGGAACCCCTGATGTAGAAAGTGCGATTGCTTCTATAGTAGGAAATATAGAAGTCTATCAAGTTAATCATCACGGCAGCACAACTTCAACAAATCAAATATTTGTGGATTCCCTAAGACCTGAAATAGCAATTGTCAGCGTTGGAGAAAACAGCTACGGACATCCTACACAGATAGTACTCGATAGGTTACAAGCGTGTGAAGAGACTCAAATGATTTACCAGACAGAATCAGGAAATGGTGGATACACCCCGAAATGTAATATAGTAAATGGTCATATATCGGTATTTACAAATGGATTAACTTATTTTAATGTTAACGGTAGCATATATTATTTAGATGAATTTCACCGTGATGAACCAGTAGGTATATCAGATGGATATCTAATTAATTATCCTAACCCATTTTCAAATTCAACAACCATTGAATATGCAATAAAAGGTAAATTAAAGGCAGAACCAATAGAAATCAGAATCTACAACATTGAGGGTCAGTTAGTTGATACCATTGAAGCCAGATATGGAACAGCTGGGTGGGATGCAAGCAGTCTTCCGTCAGGTTTTTATTTCTATCAACTCAAGACAGAGAACTATAATGAAGTTAAGAAAATGATTTTTATTAAATAGTATCATATTACCACTATTGTTGTATTATTTTCGAGATTTGTAACAAGATGTTTATAGATTTAGGAATCAAAAAAATGATTAAAGAGGGAGGTAATTCTATCTTATTTCATAAGAAGACCTACCCATCTCCATTACACCGTAACACGATTTATCGTATTTATGTAGAAGAAAAAAGATAGTGTGTGATTTGTCACGAGAATTTTATGTATGTCGCACAACGTTTCAACAGATGGGACAACCTCTAACAAACTGCAAAGCTGGAAGAGTTATTTGAGGAATTATAGTGATGTAAAATCAAAGTTTTTCTTTTAATTTCGAGAGAAAAGTAAGCGCTTCGATAGGGGTGAGGGAATTCACATCCAGATTTTTCAGTTTTTCGATGAGTGCCCATTCATTACTTGTTTTCTGAGAAAGCACTTCAATAAAAGAGGTTTGATTGATCTCAGCTTTTTTTCTCTTTGTCTTTTCCAGAATGCTGGACTCATTGAACTCGCTTTTCTCGAGCTCTTCCAAAATTTCCTGAGCACGCTGGATAACCTTTTGAGGAATGCCTGCAAGTTTTGCAACCTGAATTCCATAACTCTGATCCGCACTGCCGGGCACGACTTTTCTCAGAAAGATGATCCTATCCTTGTACTCTTTTGCAGTAATGTTATAATTTTTTACACCCTTATACACATTGGAAAGTTCTGTGAGTTCGTGGTAATGTGTTGCAAAAAGTGTTTTCGCTGCGATCTTTTTATTTTCATGAAGATATTCTACCACTGCCCATGCAATGCTCAGTCCGTCAAAAGTGCTGGTACCACGTCCGATCTCGTCGAGCAGGACGACACTTCGGGGTGTTGCATTGTGCAGGATATTCGCAGTTTCGATCATCTCTACCAGAAATGTGCTCTGCCCCAGCGCCAGGTTGTCGGAAGCGCCCACACGGGTAAATATCTTATCAACAATACCGATCTTTGCAGAAGTAGCAGGAATGAATGAGCCCATCTGCGCCATGATTATGATCAAACCGACTTGCCTTAAATAGGTGGATTTACCTGCCATATTCGGACCTGTAATGAGCAGTATCCTATCCGATGAGTTATTCAGAAATGTATCATTCGGAATAAATTCGTTGCCGGCAGAGAGCTTTTCAATAACCGGATGTCTTCCGTCTTCAATATTGATCTCATGACCATCATGAATTTCAGGTCGTACATAATGATTGTAATAGGCAATGCGTGCTAAATTTGTCAGCACATCGAGGGTGGAAATAACCTCTGAGAATTGTTGGAATCTTGGGATGAAATTTTTCAAATTTTCCCGGATTTCAAGAAAAAGCGAGTATTCCAATTGAGTACTGCGTTCTTCAGCGCCGAGTACCTGGTTCTCGAATTCCTTTAGTTCAGGAGTGATGAAGCGTTCTGCATTCACCAGTGTCTGCTTTCGAATATAATCTTCCGGCACCTTGTCGAAATAGGATTTGGTTACTTCGATGTAATAACCGAACACGCTGTTATAACGCACTTTCAGCTTAGGAATATTGGTTCTTTTGATCTCTTTTTGTTCCAGTTCAGCGATCCACTTTTTGCCGGTTTTGCTCTTTTTTCTTAGCTCATCCAGTTCTTCATTATAGTCCTCTTTGATAATCCCGCCATCCTGCAAGGTGAGGGGAGCATCTTCTATAAGTGCATTTTCGATAATCAGTATGACTTCATCAAAATTTTGAATTGATGCGTATAAAGATTTGAGTAATTCAGCATTACAATCTGAAATATGTTCTGCCATTGGCTGAGCAAAAGAGAGATAGTTTTTAAGAGCGATCAAGTCACGGGGGTATGCCTTATTTGTTCCCAGCTTGCTGATGATGCGTTCAATATCACCAATTTCAGAAAGAATTTCAATGATACTATTACGTATGTGGCTTTTATCAAACAACTCATCTACACTGTCGAGACGCCGGATTATGAGCTCCTTTTTCATCAGCGGATTAAGCATCCAATTGACGAGTTTTCGTCCACCCATTGGGGTTCTTGTCTCATCCAAAACCTCAAGAAGAGTGCCGTGCTGCGAGCGTGTGCGCATGGATTCTGTGAGCTCAAGATTGTGTCTGGAAAGCGCGTCAACCTGCATGAACTGCCCTTCTGAATAGAAACTCAGTGCATTGATATGTGAAAGATCACTTCCTTTCAGCTCTTTAATATAAGAAAGGATTGCTGCTGACGCACAGACAGCGATGTTTTTCCCTGAAAGCCCAAATCCTTCAATAGAGATCACATCAAAATGTTTTTTTAGAACATCCTCAGCTTCAGGAAATTCGTATCGCCAGGTCTCATATTCTGTAAATGCAGGATTATAGAAGACGCTGATTTTCTTTCTGAAGTTAGACTCCATTGTTTCCGGCACCAGAATTTCAGTAGGATGAATTCGTGCGATCTCATCGACAACCCGGGCAAGTGGAACTTCTGTGCAGGAAAATTCACCAGTTGAAATATCAATAGAAGCGATTCCACAGCTTGATTTTCCTTCATACACTGCACTGAGATAATTATTTCCTTTTCCTTGAAGGTAGTTTTCTTCAAGAATAGTGCCCGGAGTTATAACCTCGACGATCTTCCTTTTTACCAATTTTTTTGCTTTTTTCGGATCCTCGACCTGCTCGCAAATAGCAACTTTTACGCCGTTATCCAGTAGTTTTTTCAGATAATTTTCCAGAGCATGATAGGGGAATCCGGCAAGGGGAACAGGATTTTTTTTATTTTTGTCTCTTGTTGTAAGGGTTATTCCAAGAAGTTTGGAAGCTCTCTTAGCATCTTCAAAGAAGGTTTCATAAAAATCTCCCATTCGAAACAGCAGAAGTGCATCCGGTTGCTCTTTTTTGATAGAAAGGAACTGCTGGATAAGAGGTGTGTGCTCTTGCACCGCTTCGGGCGATATCTTTTTTGTCATGGTTTTTTATAGATATACGAGCTGATCTTTTTTTCTGCCAGCCGGTTTTTTTTATATAGAGCTTCGTCCTTAGTTGCATAGGGACCAACACCGACAGCGTAGTAAATTTTTCCATTAACTGATTTTGTGAAGATAAAGATATTTTTCACACCCATGTCACGAAAGTCTTCCTGTGCTTTGTGGGCTTTGGTAGAGCTTTCGAGAGCTGCAAGCTGAACAATATATTTTTTGTTGAGAAGTTCATCTATCTGTGGCAAAGTTGTAAGTGAAGATGAGTAATATCCCTGTTCGATCAAAGACACAAGTTGCTGTTCTGCCAGAGCTGAATACTGCGAGTAGGGATAATCATTAGTTAGTTTTTTATAATGTGTTATCGCATCGGTGTGCTGTGCTTTATTCTCAAAGCATAATCCCATCAAATAGAGCATGTAGGGATTGAAATTACTTTTTGGATTTTCTTCCTGCATTTGTGAGAACTGTTCAATTGCTTTCGAGTACTGCTTGAGCTCATAATATGCAGTTCCGCAATTCAGCATAGCCAGCTCCCGCTGAGCAGAATCGAGAGAGATATTGATAAATTCTTTATATGAAGTGATCGCAGGAAAATATTCTTCATTGCAGAAATATGCCTGAGCATTGATGAATAGTGCTTCTGAGTAGTACAAAGAATAGGTACTCGCTTTAAGTTTGTCTGAATACTTAATTGCAGCTGTCCAGTCCTCGTGTGTGAGACTAATCTTAGCCAGATTTAGGAGCGCTCTATCAGTATAGGCATTTTCCTTTTTTTCCAATATCTCTTTATAGTAAAAGGAAGCATCATTTGCATTGTCTGCACATTGTCCTAAAAGATAGAGAATTTCGACTTCTCCTTCGTGATTTCTGCACTGAGGGAGCATAGATTTCAATATTTGAAAGGCAATGGCATATTCGCTCTTAGAGATATGGTTATATACTGCTGAAAGGGATTGCCCCCATAAAGGTATCGTGCAAAGGGAGAAAAAGACTATAATCAGACAGATAGTTTTTTTCATATATTGGATATTAGCTGCTCATTAACTTCAGGAATTCCAGATTATTCTTTGTTCCCTTCATCTTGTTTTTCAGGAGTTCGATTGCATCGTAGGGATTTTGATTTTTGAGGATCTTACGAAGAATGAATACACGATTTCGAACCTCTTCAGGAAGAAGAAGCTCTTCACGGCGTGTTCCTGAAATGATAAGATCGATCGCCGGAAACATGCGTAGGTCACTGATGGAGCGGTCGAGCACAAGTTCCATGTTACCTGTACCTTTGAACTCTTCAAAGATAACCGTATCCATTTTACTTCCGGTATGAATGAGCGCAGTTGCCATGATTGTCAGACTTCCACTTTCCTCAGTATTGCGAGCAGCACCGAAGAATCGCTTTGGTTTGTGAAGCGCATTGGCATCGATACCGCCTGAAAGCACCTTTCCGCTAGCAGGCATGAGCGTATTATAAGCACGGGCAAGACGGGTAACACTATCAAGAAGTATAACCACATCGCGTCCGTATTCAACCATTCTTTTTGCCTTTTCTATGACCATTTCAGCAAGACGCACATGATGATATGCGGTTTCGTCAAAGGTTGAGCTCACTACTTCTGAATTTCCCGATTTAACGATACGTTTCATCTCTGTGACTTCTTCAGGACGCTCGTCAACAAGAAGAATGATCACATATACTTCTGGATGATTAGTAAGGATCGCGTTTGCAAGCTTTTGCAGAATCACTGTTTTTCCTGTTCGCGGTGCCGCAACGATGAGTCCTCTCTGTCCCTTTCCAATGGGTGTAAAGAGGTCGATGATTCGCATGGAAAGCTCTTCCTTAGTGGTTTCAAGGTTTAGTTTTTCTTCGGGATAAAGTGGTGTGAGAGAATCGAAATTTGGGGTTTGATAGGCACGGAGGGGTGGTTCATCATTGATCGCATCAATCCGGATGAGTGCGAAATATTTCTCATCTTCTTTTGGTGAACGAACAGGTCCGGATATGATGTTTCCCTGCTTGATGTGAAATTTTTTCACTTGAGCTTTGGACACATAAATGTCGCTGGGTCCGCTCAGATAATTTGATTTTGACGAACGCAGAAAACCATATCCTTCGGGTGTAAGATCGATCACGCCTGTGGTGAAAACCAATCCTTCATTCGCTGCCTGTGCATCGAGAATGGCGAACATCAAATCCTGTTTATTCATGGTTTTGAATTTCTTTATCTCAAAACTTTTTGCGATCTTATGAAGTTCGGGCAGGTTCATTTTTTGCATTTCTTTGAGGTCAATTAGATCTTCCATAATACTCCTAAATATTTATGAATTTTTATTGTATTCTATTATTTTTTTGTTTGGGTTTGAAATTTTCTTCAGCAGCCGATCTTCTAATATATAAAGGTTCAACTTTAGAGATGTCATCAGCTTTATACACCTCGAACCCCTTTTTGTTTTCTATGATGTCAATAAGTGATGATGCTTTTGGGTAGCAATTAATAGTTCTGGCAAAGGATGTTGTATCGTTGGCATCTAAGAATGCTTCTTTCATTTTTGAAGAGATAGGTCCGACCAAAATAGTGTCTTTATCAACTACAGATAATATTTTTTCTATCTTTGCAATTGCAGGTTTCTGAATCTCTGTAAGGTCCGGAGAATATACTGCATAATATAGCTCATCCCGTCCTGCATCCATAAGTGTGCAGATATTGGTTAAAGCCAAATAAACATTGTTCGCGAGTGATTTCAAAGTTGAGACCACATATAGTGGTAGTTTCAAGCCAAAGCAGAGCCCCTTAGCAGTGGAAAGCCCGATGCGCAGTCCGGTAAAAGAGCCGGGACCTATTGATACTGCGATGCCGGAGAGCTCTTCTAATTTCAGCTCTGTTTGAGAAAGCAGGTTTTCCACAGTTGGCAAAAGACGTTCGGAATGAGTTCTTTGTGCATTCAGGGTCACATCCGCAATGATCTGTCCGTTGTGTGAAAGTGCTATACTTTCGTAGGATGTAGAGGTGTCAAAAGCAAGAATGTTCATATCAGCAGTTGTTTACGGGTTTGTCTCCAAGAGGATTGCTTGAGACTTTTGCAGGTTGTGGAGAATGGGGAACGATACAGATAAAGCGCAACAAAGTGTCATCAGTATTTTTGAATTGGTGTTTCAGATGTGGTTCCACAAAGATGACATCCCACTGTTGAAAGGATTTTTCACCTTCTTCCGTAACCAATACACCGGTGCCTTGAAGCACGAATACTTCATGTTCCCAGTCATGTGAGTGATATGGTGTGTGTCCGCCAGCTTCGATCTCGAACATGCGCATGGCAAAATTGGGAGCGTTATCTTTTTTTGAAATAAGCCATCTGATCTTGGTTTTGTCTGCACCTTCGACATTCACGTCTTCCAGAAGAACATCGTTGAAGTGGGCGATTTTCATGGTTACCTCCCAATGTTTTGAGCACCATTTAATTGTGATGTATTTATTAATTTTTTTTATATTTCGAAACAAAATCTACAAACTGTGTGCCAGAACGTCAAATTTTTTAAACTTTTGCATAACTAATATGTAACCTCAAATAGATAAAGCCCTTGAGGTGGAGCGGTCATGCCAAGGAGACTATAATCCTGAGTGGATAAAATTTTATTTATATAATCTGGTTCTATTCCCTCGTTGGAAATGTGTAAAAGAGTGCCGACTATTCTTCGAACCATATTATGCATGAACCTGTTCGCTCTTATCTTAAAGATGAAATGTGTATTGGTTTCGCTCCATTCAGCATGATCAACCGTACACAGCGTTGAAGGAAGCTGCGATGTATCTTGAGCAAAGACATTGAAATCATGCGCGCCGAGCAAATATTCAGACGCTTTTCGCAGGAGCGGCAAAGAGATCTTTTTTTGCGGAAAATATGAAACATAAAACCGTTCAAAGGGAGAGAATTCTTTCATTATCTTATACATATACATCCTTCTTTTTGCATAAAATCGCGCATGAAAATCATCATCCACAACAGTACATTCCTTGATGTAGATCGCTTTAGAAATAATACTATTGATCGCAGCTATGATATTTTTTGGTTCCATTCTCGTCTCTGCTGAAAAATGAGCATACTGGTTGAGTGCATGCACACCCGCATCGGTTCTACCGGATACGGTCAAAGGAGTTTTAGTTTTAAAAATTTGTGCGAGCACATTTTCCATGACCTGCTGGATGGTAAGAGCGTCTTTCTGTATCTGCCAGCCATGAAAAGAATGACCGTCATAACAGAAGCGAATTAGAAATTTTCTCATAATAAGATCAATCCTATTTGCACGAGCAGCAGAGCTGGCAATAGAAGATCGCAGGGATGATAAGAGCATGAAAGTTCACTGCTCAATAGACTTTCCGCAGTTGCTGAGCACTTATGCACTTTTATTAGTGACCTGTTCACAATAAGAGGGAAAAGCTCGGATATCTCATTCAGTCCTATCTTTCTTTTTATATGATACTTATACAATCTTATTGTGTGCGAATATTCATGATAAATTATAGGAAGAAATCGTATAATACCATAGAGAAAGAGCGTTGACGAATTACGTATTTTCTGCGGGATTACTTTGTGCAATTGTGCCAGGAATGAGAATGCCGAAGTTGATTTCACAAGCACAACTGTATAGCTTATCATTATGGCAATAGATACAATGATCATTAGATCCTTCTGCCATGGATCGCCAAATACATAACCCATAAGAAAAATTGTAAGTAAAAGAGAAGATATACGCAAGATCGTATTTGTAACTGCGATAAGATTTTTTGGATACATCAGCAAAGACAACACCAGAATAATGAGCACAGATATCAATCCGCCAGCTGGTGGATGGAAAAAGAAGAGAAAAATGATCTGTGAGATAACAAATAATATTTTGACAAGTGGATTTAGATGGTTAAGCATGAGGAGAAATTATTGTTTGGGAACCTCCACGCTATCTTCTGGTTCCAAAAAAATGAAAATACTGTCTTCTTCGGTTGTGATCAGAACAGAATCTATGATCGAGGAGGTATCCTGAATTGTAAATGATGAATCCTGAATAAAAGTGCTATCCGGAAATATAATTGTAGAATCGATTATAACTGTAGTATCTTCTACTGTTTCAAAAGAAAGGAAATGTGTTCCATCAAATAAATCAGAAACCTCGGTTATCAGTTCGTGTTGGGGATAATCGGTGAAAAGTTCTTCAAGATAGGGTCTGGCAGAAGTTGTGTCCCGGTTTTCTGTCACAAAAAGGTAGGACTTCAAATATAATGCTTGCGGATACACTTCTGTGGAATCATACAAAGCGAGGATTGTATCTAAATATGCATAACTTTGCTCTAGTGTAACAGAATCAAAGTAAAAATCCAGCGCTTTATACAAATACTGCCGGGCATAGTGTTCTTCCGGATCTACAAGCTCAAAGGGCTCGTTATTGATAAGTTTTTTTCCAGCAATCGTATATTTTGAAACGGGATAATCGGTTTCAAGGAGCAGGAATATCTCTGAAGCTTTATCTGTATCCTGAAGTTTTTCCTGATAAGTCCAAAGCTTCATAAAGAGAACTTTTGGTATGATCTCTTTCTCAAATTCCTGAATAGTATTGTGAAGATTCTCTATTTTTACGAGAAGCTGCTGCCTGGTAACAACAACTACTTTCTCAGGTTCTGTTACAGTGCTGTCTGCCATTGTGGAATCAATAAGAACACTGTTTGTAAGAGTTGTATCAATAATTGATAATCCTCTAAGACTGTCTGCAAGTGATGGGTCCGGTATAACAATAGAGATTGAGTCATCTTCGATCTGAATTATTGCGACAGTATCAAAAACTGCCAAAATCGAATCTTCAGTTACCGAAGCAGAATCTTTCATCTGAACTGGGATATCTATTTCCAGAGAATCTGAAATAAAGAGGGAGTCGTTCTCAGTGTCAATTGAGTCCGGTTCCGGGTAGTACAGCATCATAATAGTAAGGGAATCAAGCTCCTGCCTGAGTAGTGGAAGCCGCTCGATGATATTATCATACATTGCGAGGGCTGAGTCCGGCTGGTTCAGGTCAAAATTATAGTATTCCGCAAGCTGAAATTGGAATTCAACGATTTGGCTTATCTGACTACTGCTTTGAATTGTTTGATAACCGATAAGTTCCTGGGCGATTTTTAATTTATTTTTTGTCTGTTTAACCAGTTTTTCATTGAGATGTTTTACGGTGACAGCATTGAATTTTTCCACAGCTTGTTCATAATCCTGCAGCACATCAAAATAGATATTACCCCAGTAATAATTGATCTCAGAGATTATCTTCTTTCCCTTGTTATCTTTGATGATATTATCAAACATGTCAAATGCTTTTTCCGTATTTCCCAGATGAGCTTCGCAGATAGCCATATACATCCTTATCTCAGGAAGTTTGTCATAATCGACTTCAATATCATTAAGTTTTTCGAAAACAAGAAGAGCTTCTTTATATTTACCGATCTCGACATATATATTGCCGATATAAAATAAAACATCCAGCTGGCATCTTTTGGTCGGTTTTTCCGCAAGTAGATTCCGAAAAGCAAGCTCTGCATTACGATATTCACCATTTTTGAACTCAATTTCAGCGTAGAGGAACATTGCTTTGAGGTGAGGTTTTCTTTTAAGATTTGTATTCAGCAGCTCCAGAATTGTGTTCCTTGCATCATTATATTTATCCCTCTCGATATAATAATCTGAAAGATCAAAGTATGCTTCTGTGCGAACTTCCTGAAATCTTGGATTGGTAAAGATCGCAGAAAACTGCTTCATCGCATCATCGTATTCCTTCATTGCAAGATAGGTCTTTGCAAGATAGAGTTTTGTAATAGGATAGAGCTCGTATTTATTGTAATATTTCTCATATTCCTGAAATTTTCTAAGTGCTTTTATGTAATTTTCCTGTTCGTAAAAGCATTGCCCTATCAGCAGGATCGCATTGTCAACCCATTTGTTCGTGGGATATTCCTGTATGATATACGTACACTTGCCAATGGATGTTTCGAATTTCGAATCAATACTTGGCGAAACCTTTCCGTCGTTCTTCTCTTTTGCATTCAGCGCTTCTGCGTAGTATTTTTTCGCATTATAAAAGATATTATAATAGACACAACCTGTGAGCACCAGCAAGACTGAAATAATTAAGAGAAGTATACGTGTTTTCATTTTTCGAGATTACTCTAAGCTACCCACCACGCGTTCCACTTCTTCAAGTATTTCGCAGGATTTCACCAGTTCTTTCATATTTGTATGGTCGGGATAAAGAGGTCTGTCAATATCAAGAAAATCAACGTGTCTTCGTATAACTTCTTTTGCTTTTGTGACACCAGCGCCAAATTTATATTCTTCTTCGCGGAAATCAAGTGCCTGTGCCGCAGCCATGAATTCAATACCAAGAATCCCATATGCATTGTCCATGATCTGGAAATTTTTGATCGCGGTATTCATTCCCATAGAGACAAAATCTTCCTGATCGGCAGCAGCAGGAATGGATTGAATTGAAGCTGGAGCACAAAGAATTCTCTGTTCAACGATTTGCATGTCCGCAGTGTATTGGCTGAGCATCAAGCCGGAGAACATGCCGGCACCTTTTGTGAGGAACGCCGGCAATCCAACGCTTAATGCCGGATTGTTCAATCTGTTCATGCGGCGTTCGGACATTACGGAAACCATTGTGATCGCAGCGCTTATCATATCCATTGGAAGTGAAACTGGAGAGCCCTGGAAATTAGCTCCTGTAAGTTGCAGTTTTCTATCCGGGAAGAATACAGGATTATCACCAACTCCGTTCAACTCGATCTCAACTTGTGAACGAGCATAGACAATTGCATCGTGAGCAGCACCGATTACCTGCGGAGTGGAGCGCATGGAATAGGCATCCTGTACTTTGCATTTCATTCTTCCTTCTGAAAGGTCGCCGCCTTTGACGAGCTTTTGAATTGACTTTGCACAACGGATTGCACCTTTAAATCCACGAATTTCGTGAAGCAGGGGAGTGTAGGGCTTCATATTTGCTTTGAGTGCTTCGAGGGACATTGCTGCTGCAATTTCTGCCTGTTTGAGCCATCGGTTTGCATCGTAAAGCATAATAGCACTCATAGCAGTCAAAAGGTTAGAACCATTGATCGCAGCAAGCCCATCACGAGCTTTAAGTCCGGGAATTGGAATACCTGCTCGGTCCATTGCATCTTTGCCTTCGAGAAGTTCTCCCTGATAATATGCTTTTCCCTCTCCAAGAAGAAGAAGTGCGATCTGTGACATTGGAGCAAGGTCTCCACAGGCACCCACAGAACCTTTCTGGCAAACAAAAGGCGTTACACCTTTATTCAACATTGATGCAAGTGTAAGTGGAATTTCAGGACGGCAGCCGGAGTTTCCTTTCACAAGCACATTTATCCTGCTGACCATTGCTCCGCGCACGTATTCAATAGGAGCCGGATCACCGATTCCTGCAGCATGATTGTATACCAAATAACGCTGAAAGTCTTCCATCTGTTCATCGCTGAGTACTACTTCAGAAAATTCGCCGATTCCGGTATTTACTCCATACATGATCTCATGGGCTTTGATCTTTTCTTCCAGCATTGAGCGGCACTCTTTGACTCGTTCGATGCTTTCCTGAGGAATTTCAACTTTTTCATTTTCTCGAGCGATCCTCACGACCTTTTCAATAGTTAAATCATATCCATTCAAAACAATTGCCATGGTAAGCTCCTTTATATTATAATTCGATTGTTATTAATTGAAGTGTCTTTTCTATGTCAATATATGCGACTTTATCACGATCCCAGAAATCCACCCCTGCCTTACGTAGTTTGGTGTAGATGCCATAGGTTTTTTTTCCAAAAGTATGTTCTGGAGTTTCATTCAAGAAATCAGGGTCAATAAGAAGACGCAAATCCAATGCCTGGCATGCAGTGATATATTCGATGGCAATTATCTTGCGGACATTTTTCAGAATTTCCCTGAACTGACGAGCAGCGATCGTGCCCATGGACACGTGGTCTTCGACATCTTCACTTGTAGGAATGGAATCCACGCTTGCAGGATGCGCAAGTACTTTATTTTCCGAAACCAGAGCAGCGGCAGTATACTGCAGGATCATGATCCCGCTTTGCAATCCGGGCTCTGTTGTTAGCATGCTGGGAAGTCCATGGCTCAGAAATTGAGAAGTAAGTTTAAAGATTCTTCGTTCCGAAATATTTCCAAGTTCAGCAATTGCAATCTTCAAAAAATCGCAGACTTGAGCAATGGGTTCTCCATGGAAATTTCCACCTGAAAATGCCTTGATAGGTCTCTCGGCTTCAGGAATGATGAGTGGGTTATCAGTAACTGCATTTGCTTCCCGTCCAATAATATTTGCAGCAAAATCGAAAATTTCTTTAATTGGTCCTACCACTTGTGGAAAACATCGTAGAGAGTAACTGTCCTGTACCTCTGATTTTCTGGAATCTATCAGAGCGCTGCCTTCAATATATTTCATGACCTTGCGAGCGATCTCGATCTGACCTTTTTGCCTGCGTAATTCATGAATCTTTGGTTGGAACGCATCGGACACACCTCGTAATGCTTCCAGAGATGCAGTAAAAATTTTAATCGAATTTTTTAGAAGGACTTGTGCATCGACAAGCGCCAATGCAGCGATCGCAGTCATTACATTGGTGCCGTTGTTCAGTGCAAGCCCTTCTTTAGCGTCAAGCACAACACGCTCAATACCTGCGTCGTGCATTGCTTTCAATCCAGAAATGGTCTTTATAGTATAGTTATCACGATCGGTATTTTCTTCGATGATCACTCTTCCGCTATATTCTTCCAGCTCCTGGTCTTCTCCTCGAGAAAGCACAAGCATAATATGAGATATTGGTGCAAGATCACCGCTTGCACCCACAGAACCTTGAGCAGGAACTGCAGGATGAACTCCTTTGTTCAACATTTCTATAAGCGTTTCAAGAGTTTTCAGTTTGATGCCGGAGTAGCCGCTTGCAAGTGAATTGATCCTCAGCAGCATGCTTGCCCTCACAACTTTGACAGGAAGATAATTCCCCACGCCTGTGGAATGACTGATAATCAAATTTCGCTGTAATTCTTTTAATTTTTCAGGAGCAATTAGTTTGTCTTTGAAAGCGCCAAAGCCGGTATTAACTCCATACACAACCTGATTTTCTTTGATAATATTATCTACGCATATACGACACTTTTGTATCTTTATCTTTGCTTCCTCAGTGAGAACCACCTTTGCTTTTTTATCGGCTACTGTGTAAATCTGTTTGAGAGTTAGAGAATTTCCATCGATATAGATCGTTGCCATATTAGAATCGCTTTTCTAATGACAGGGAAAAATGCTGATGGATATGATCATAACCACAATTCAGCGAGACCGAGCTTTCCTTTGTGATCCCTTTATTATAGAGATGAACTGAATGAACTGCTTTGATCATGCTGACAAGCCGGTTTACAAGCATTCCTGCAATAGTAAATTTTGAGATGATCTTATATTTGTTCTTCTCGCGACGAAGTTCGCCATAACGATACCACACATTTTTGGAACCCCAGTTCCATGCTTCTTCACCAACATATAGATACTCTTCAAGGAATTGATCGTAATCTTCCTGGGTCCAAGGTTCAGTAAAATTATAATATCCATATAATGCATTTCTTGCATACAAATACACATGGTTATTGTATTCCTCGCTTGTGTAATAATCTTGAAGAAGTGTATAGTATAAGTCATCAGCACCTGTAATCTGCGTTCCCGAATAAGCTTCTGCATATTTTTTATAATCGTTCTCAGCCCATTTTGCCTGTTGCAGAAAACCGAAATAGCCAAGCCACAGTAGCGTCTCTGCCGCGAGACTTGCAACTCCCGAAGAAGTATTCTTGGCGTATAGTTCGCCTGTGCCGGGAATGGCAAATGACATCAGTGCAGCCAGAGCTTTTGATTTGGGCTTTTCTGCATGAAGTATAGAAGAGCTTAATAATACGAGAATAAGTACGATGATTAAAAATTTGTATTTCATTTTGTGATTCCAATCTTTACTAATTCGCTTTTCCCGCCAACCTTGACCATTGCGAAATACACGCCTGAAGAAACATTGTCAATCGGCCACACATATTCATTATTTATATATGCTGTGATTGATAGCTCATCACTGAATAGAATATCCGCAGCGAGGTTATAGATCTTTATTGAGGAAGCGGCATCTTGATTTGAACGTATTCTTATCCTGACTTCTCCGGATTCAGCTGGATTGGGATAGGTAAGGATCGTAAAGGTTGATGTTGAGTCAGGATTTCCATCTGAGAGAGTTGTTACACAAGCTGTTCTTTGAGGTCCATTTTTATATCCGTTCCAATAGACTTCTACAGGGGAATTATCAATATGAGTAAACGAATACATCTGAACGAGAGAATCGGAGATCGGCAGATACAGCATCGAGGATGATTCATTCTGAGAAATTGAGGGAGATGCAAGAGCTAACCCGCTCGCAAAACTATACATGTCCTGAACTACACAATTGTTATCAATTGCCTGAGTCCAATTCGAGGAAGTGGGAAGGTAGAGTGAAATATTTTCAGCCAAATAATTCTGCCCGATAATTGGTGAAACGGATCCTGAATAGGATACATCATAAGGCATGATTGGGGTTTTATTCAAAAATGAACCGTTGGGCTGCAAGATGAAGATCCTATCATCGCAGGTGAAAACCAAGTCGTGTGAGCCATCATTATTCACATCACCAAGGGAGATATTGGAAGGATTTAAGACAGGATAGGTGGCAGAATCAAATATCTGAGTTACAATGCCATCTACAATGACATGTATCGAACCGGAATTATCTTGAACATATATTCGCTGTTCATGAACAAAATCTTTCATTAAGCTCTCAATAACCGGATAGTAATTGCCTATCTGAGCTGTTAAAGGAAATTCTTCAAGCAATGAAAGTGATGTATCATAAAGAGCAACTGCATTTTCATGTGTTAGTGCAACAAGCTCATGAAGGATTGGATTAAAAGCGATCTTCTCAATATACGTATTTTCCTGAGCAATAACAGATGGGGTATCTCCATCAAATCTTACTTTTCTCAAACCAAGATCAGTTGGAACGATAATATCATTTTCTGAAATCTGAATTGGAGAATCGGTAATCCATCTATCGAGCTTGATGCCGTAAGCTGTTATAGGTGGATAGCTCATAATGTCATATCGTATAAAAGCAAGAGAATCTTCAAGAGATACGATTATATATTCCTTTTGTCCAAACTCTGCCAGAGAGAGAGGTTGGGTGATCGGCTTAGAAAAAGCTATAGTGGTATCTCCAAATAGTTCTTCATTGAACATCAACAAAGAATCTGAAGCAATTACAAGGACATGAGTATCGAATATATCATTTTTATAATGTATAAGTTCGTGAGCAGGATTAAATTTCTGAGCCGGTTTGTAGGATGTGATCTCACTATAGGTTTGATATTGAAAAGTGAAGGACATTTCAACGCCATAATTGCTTATGTTTGTGATTTCGAGCAGAGAATTTATGTCGTCGTTGCTGAATGAGTTCGGTCTTGTATTAGGGGCAAGTTTATAGTTGTGATATCGATTCGTATCACTTGGTGTCCATGTGCCGGGTTTGGTTTTGAAGAAGGGTTCGTAACAGGTTCCGTAGGGGAAATAGGAATAGGGATTTCCAATGTCTTCGATGCCGTCTGCTTCGATGAGCTTCACCCCGCGACGTGAGGATTTAGCGTTCACCATATTTGCATCAAAGCGGTTATACCATCCATCATCAACATTAACGAGTTCATCATAAATAGCATAATCATCGATGTGCCAGATGCATAATCCGCCGTTTGTTTCTGCTTCAAGATAGATATCAGTTGTTGGAAGGAAATAATCAAATTCGTGGTTGTTTTGTTCAGTTACAGGATTCATCGGATAAAGGGGAACCCGTCCTGTAATATCATCTACTTTGATGACCGGCGCTCCCTGATTATCCAGCTCGACTTCGCGATTCTCAATAAGAAAATATTCTTTATTATTGATGGGAATTTTTACGAATTGAGGATGAACTGCATCCGGGAGTTCCGCAGCAGAAACAGTGATATCCGAAGGCGAATCTACTGTGATAAATTTTCCAGATGCTTCGAACTCGTTTCCCCAGATCAAAATACGTGACCACGCAGATGGAAGGGTTGGGAGCACTGCTTCGATGACGAGAGAATCAGGGGGAGTTTGCATCGTGTCTATCAGAACTGCGGATCCAAAACCGCCGCTGTCCATAATATCCCAATACCCGACTGCGGGAAACATATTGGAGGTGTTATATAAATCCACAAAGCCAAGCCCGTGACCGAATTCATGAAAAAATTCTGCATTAATAGAACCAAATCCGTAGATGAAATGTCTACTTTTATAAAAATCTTGAGAAATGGTTTCAGGAGAGTTAGCTCCTGCTTTTACGAAATAAGTGCTGTCATTGACTGCAATAGAATCATCTTTCAGATGGAAATAGCAGGAAGGAATATCGCAGGGAGTATCCCAGAAAACATCGTGCTGCCAGTCCGAGCCGGCATGGATGATCATAATGTGATTATATTCTGAAAATATGATGTCAGGAGTATGTTCGAATTCAGTTGTGTCCGCAGTTGTAATGGCATCCTTGAAATACTGGATTAGTCGGTCAGATTTTAGATCCCAATCTTCGGTATCAGGCCAGTAATATGCCATCTGCTGAGGCATTTGATATGCAGTGTCAGCTTGATGAGGGAATATCTTAAAATGGAAGTTTTTCTCCTGAAGAGGATTAAAAGTGTTCAGCACACCGAGACTTGCAGTCTGGTAATAGTACTGCATTGCCTTAACGGTCTGATGGAAGAAGGTTGAGTCATGAGGAGGAGAGCCGATAGTACTTATCGAATCCTTTACACCATTAACTTCAAAGTAGTCCCAATGTCCAAAATCGAATTTGCCGTTTCCTGTTGTCTTAGGGTTATCATCAGGAATGAAATCCACGAGTATGACCAGCAAATCCACCCCTTCAAAACCATCTTTTGCTAAACTGGAGAGTTTTTTAGATAATCCCTGGGTAGTATAAATTTTTTGATGTACTTCATAAGGAAGTTTATTCAATTTCTCATATCTCTTCTGCATTTCCTGAGCCGGTAACCGTTTGAATGTATAAGACGGAGACTTGGCAAAAAGAAACAGAGGGATAGAGAGAAAGAGCAATGTGTATATGAGAGTTCTTGTAATTTTCATACGTGACGTTCCACTATTATTTCTACTCTGTGATGTAGAATCAATTTATTCTTTATGTAGTTTATACTTAGTTTAGAATGTAACACCTAATGAGAAGGTCTTATTATTAGTAGTCAGCTCACCGGCAGGTTGAAGAGCAAAGTCAAAATAGAGATCTTTTCCTTTTGAGAATTCGTAACTGATACCCCCGCCGAAAGAGATACCTTGAATATGACCCGCAACGTCGTTCACATAACCAACACGAAGAGAGATAAGGTTGTAGTATTTATACTCGACACCAATATTCTCGATCATAGCATCGAGCTCTTGTTGGAAGTTGTCATCACCCCAGGAGGTGAAGATACGTTTCCAGAGTGGGTCATTATTGACCATCATTTTATTTATATCACCGGTTACAGTGAGCTTATTGTATTTATCGTCGAAGATTCTATAGGAAAGACCCAGCTTAAGGTTAAGAGGCATGGGCTGTTTCGATTCTGTGTTTTGGTAGCTCATATCCGGACCAAAATTCTGAATATTTACACCAAAGTCGAGTCTGGGAATAAAGAAATTCTTCTTGAGAAGTCCAAGGTCAACGACAAAGGTGTAACCTATTCCTGCTGCAGTCATACCAACTCCTTCGATAAGTGGTGCCAGATCACTGATAATACCCTTGAGGTTGATACCAACACCAAGTTCGTCATTCAGCTTCGTTCCATAAGAACCGGCCGCAGCAATTTCATAACTATTAAAGCTTCCACGATACACTCCGTCAGTGTCATAGGCTTCTTGTTCGCCGTATGTCATATAGGTAATATTCAAACCAAGTGTTCCAATACCCTCAAAGTATTGAGAATAACCAAGATATTCATAATACATGTCCTCGAGGACGTCACCAAACCAGTTTGAGTGCATAAGACCGAGTTCAGAATTATCCTGAAAGGCAAGTCCGCCCGGATTCCACCAGGATGCAAAACCTCCTTCAGCAATAGCAACATAGGATTGTCCCAAACCGTTTGGGCGTGAGCCGGGGTCAATAAGAAGGAAAATACATGTTGCTTCTGAACCTGCAAAAGCGAACTGTGTAAAAGTTACCGTAAAAAGAACGATTAAAAGAAGAGATATGCCGAGTTTATTTTTTATTTTCATGATAAAAACTCCTTTTTATAATTTTAAATTTCATGAGAAAATACCTCAAAGTGCGTTACATCCGTGTGAGGTTCACGAGTTATGTTATGACCTAACAAATAACAATATATGTCACTCCTAATAATTTTTTATCTGGTGCCGAAGGCCGGACTCGAACCGGCACGAACCAAGGTTCGCTGGATTTTGAGTCCAGTGCGTCTGCCAATTTCGCCACTTCGGCAATGGCTAAAAGCTAAGATGAGCATAATTGATGTCAAATTTTTTATCTATCCAGTTCATGATCGATTGGTTTCAAGGTATCTTCATCAGTGCCCGTTTTTGCTTTTATCAATTCAAGTTTTAGGCGCAATAATGCAGCGGTTTCTGCATCGGTTTCATTCTGGATCATTATCTGATATATATAGACAAGCTCCTTGTTTAAACCTAGCTCTTCATATATCTGAGCTAAGAGCTGGTAGTATTCATTTTTCTCTTCTTGTGGGGCAACTTCAATAATATAATTAAGTGTGTCAATGGCATAAAGAAATTGCTGATTCGCTACAAGTCCGTCGATAAACATCTCATAGGAATTTGATTTCAAATCTGAATCAGGAAAACGGTTGAGAAGGGCGATGGTGGTCTCGACTGTCTTATCCCATTTGTTCTGTGTTTTATATACAATTGAAAGATTATAATATACAGAATCCAGCCACGTGCTGTGAGGGTAGGTTTCAATTAATGAGGTATATTCCTTTATTGCTTCATCATAGTTTTGTATTGTTACATAATAGTTTGCAAGCTCGAAATGAAGCTTTGGCACCTTTGAACTTTTTGGATATTTTTTTATAAACTGGGTATATATCTCGGTTGGATTATCATAAAATCCGAGATAATAATTACATTTTTCGATCTGAAGGAATGCATGATCCTTGTCTTTTAAGGAGCTGTTAAAATATATAAAATGTGTGTAATATAATTTTGCTTTTTCATAATCCATTAGAGAAAAATAAATATTTCCTATCTCCCTCAGAGACAGTATTCCATAGTCATCAAAAGGATAATCTTCATAATTTTTATCAAATACTGATATCGCAATGTTTGTGCTATCCAAAGCAACATAGGATTTGCCTGCAAAGTACATTGCTTCAGCAGCAAATAGCCCATCCGGATTGCCATGAACATAATTTTCTAAATCCTGAATTGCTTGATCATAAAGTTCATTATCAAAATGTAATTTTCCTGAAAAGAACACGAGCACTGAATCGTGGGTTTGTGTATCTTCATAAACAATAGGAGTTGACTCATACTGAGCATGAAGGCATGTTGCAATTATGAGCAAGAGCAGAAGGAATATGTTTTTTTTCATGAATCTATTCAAGCTTCACAGAGACTATCTTGGACACGCCTTCTTCTTCCATTGTGATGCCATAAAGGTAATCGACCGCTTCGATAGTCCGCTTGTTATGTGTTATGATAAGGAACTGCGTATCAGTTGAAAACTTGTTCAACAGCTTAAGAAATCTGCCTATATTGGAGTCATCAAGGGGCGCATCGATCTCATCGAGAATACAGAATGGGCTCGGCTTAACAAGGTAGATTGAGAAAAGAAGAGCGATCGCAGTAAGTGCTTTTTCTCCACTTGAAAGTAAGTTAATATTCGTGATCTTTTTTCCTTTTGGATTTGAATATATCTCAATTTTTGAATTAAGTGGATCTGACGGATTTTCCAGCTTGAGCACGCCCTTGCCGCCATCAAAAATTTCTTTGTAGATCGTATCAAAATTTTTCTGAATGATTGTGAAGGTTTTCATGAACATCTTTTCTGCAGTTTCATTGAGTTGAGATATCGCTTCCTGAAGATTGGTTTTGGAATCAACCAGGTCTTTTTTCTGCTCATTAAGGAATTTTAATCGTTTTTTCTGAGTTTCATAATCATTGATCGCAGCAAGGTTTATGGGTCCCAGATTTTCAAGATGCTTTTCTTGTTTTTCTCTATCTGTTCGCAGCTCAGCAGGATCAAGCTCTTCATAATCTTCGGTTTTATCATGTGATAGATCATGATGATAATGCTGGATGACATCATCTTTCAAATGCTCGATCTTCAGCTTTGTCTCCTGGATTTTAAGCTCGACTTCGTTCTTATCTCGGGAAAAAACTTCTTTCTTGAATTCGAGGTCATGAAGTTTCATTTTAAGCGTATTGAGTTCTTTTCTTAATTCGTGGAATTCGTTTTCAATGGATACATTTTTATTTTTGAAAGTACGCAGTTCATCCACTTTTTCTTTAAAAGAGATCTCAAGCTTCTCGGTTTCTTTCTGCAGATTTTCAATCTCATCTTTCAAAGGTTCGATCGAATTCTGCAATTTCTCGAACTCCTGTTCATTTGCAAGTGCAGTTTCCTTTATTCTAATAATGTTCTGTTTGATATATGCCATATCTTTTTCGAGTTTGGTGACTTCAATTTTCTGATCATTCACCAATCCTTCATAACGATACTGCTCTCTGCGGGTTGTCTTTAGTGTTGCCTGAACAGATTCCAGTTTTTGTTGAAGGGCTTTTTCCTCATGTTCAGGGATTTCATTGAGCTTCACCTCAACTGATTTCAAACCTTTAAAGATCTCAGTTTGCTGGGTATCCATTTCTGTAAATTGCTGCTTATTATCTTTCACCAGCTCTTGGAAATTATCTTTTTGAATAGTGATATTGATGAGCTGTTTCTCTTCCTTTTCAAGGAGTTCAGATGTAACAGCAATATCTTTTGTTACGAACTGAATTTTCTTTGTAAGCCCCGATTTTTTCTTGGAAATATCCTCGATCGAGTCTGAAAGTTGAGAATGTTCCTTTTGCAAAGTGGCTGTATTTTTATCAATATTTTGTAATTCTGCTTTGCGGCTGAGAAGACCCTTTGAAGATGCGTCGATCCAGTGAGTAGTTACCACTCCGCGATTGGAGTATATCTCGCCATCCTTAGTTATAAAATAGAAAATATTATCATCATTTTGATACTGAGAAACAAGTGAGAGAGCGATATCCCGGTTCTCAACAATGTAATAATTTTCAAGCAGTTTCGGATGCGCGATCTCGTTCTTTAAAGTAATTATTTCTGCAAGAGGAACGGCATTTTTGATCTTTATGATCGCATTATTTTTTTTATGATTTGTATACTTTATGATGAGCTGAGAGGTTAGCTTTTTCTCTTGCAAAAAGGAGATGATCTCCCGAATATCCTGCTCTTCACAAATTGCAGAAAGAAGGATATTTCTTAGTGTCTGTTCAACGAGACCGATAAACTCATCCTTCACTGAAATATTTTCTGCGAGAGTAGTAATGTTTTTATTCCTGAATTTTTCTAAAAGTGCCTTCGTGCTGTCAGAATATCCTGCAAAATTTTTCTCCCATTCTTTGAGCTGCTGTTTTTCATTCTCAAAAGCTTTTATACGCAGAAGAATATCATGAGATTCATCAACCAGTTGTTGCTCTTTCGCTTTGATCTCTTCCATATTTTTCTCGTGAGAGTGCTTCTTTTCACGAAGTGCATGAAGCGATTGTGTGCTTTGCTTTTGCTTTTCTTCATGCTCTGTTACCAGCTCGGAGAATTTCTCATATTTTGTGCCGTAATCATCAATTTTAACTTTGATCCTGTTAAGCTGTTCAGAAATAAAGCGCTGCCTGGTTTCAAGCTCATTTTTTTTATTAAGTATTTTTTGTTTTTTGGACTGGAATTCATTTATTTTATGATAGATCTCATCATTTTCTTTATAAAGTTTACTGACATTTTCTTTGATCTCTGCGAGTTTTTTCTCGTATTTTTCAGTTTGTTCTTTTTGGAGAGTAAGAGATTCTTTCGTCTCTTCGAGTTTTTTGTATTCTTTTTCAAGGACATCTGAGCCGGATTCTTTTTGCAGTTTGATCGCATTGATTCGTTCGTGAGTATCTTCGAGTTTAATTTTATTATTTGTAATTTGTTGCTTGTTCAGAAGTATCTGCTTTTCAAAGGAATTGATCGCGTCTTCGATCTCACGCTGCCTTGCCTGCTCCTTTTTGAGCTTATCCTCAATTGCAAGAAGTGCTTGTTCTCTTTTAGTAAATTCAGTATCGCATTCAGTGAGTTCTTTATTGTTTTGTGTGATCTTCTGCTCCAGAGCGAGAAATTTCTCATTCATTGGAGCGACTTGTTTGTGCATTTTGAAGAATTCGATTCCAGCAAATTGAATCTTAATTGTGTTTATCTTGTTGTTAAGATTTTGATACCGTTTTGCTTTCCCAACCTGATGTCGAAGTGAGCCAACCTGGTATTTGACTTCAGAAATAATATCATCGAGCCGGATGAGGTCATTTTCCACGGAATTAAGTTTGTTCTCACATGTACGCTGGCTCTGGTTATACTTCATTATGCCGGCAGCTTCTTCAAACAGATATCGCTTGTCCTCATCCGAGCTATTGAGCAGATCATCGATCATTTTCTGTTCTATGAAGGAATATGCTCTGCGTCCCATACCAGTGTCATAAAAGAGATTAAGAATGTCTTTCAGGCGGCAGGCCTGTCCATTGATCATATACTCACTCTCGCCATCAGCATAGAGTTTTCGCGTAACCTTAACCTCTTCATATTCAACAGGCAGGATCTTCTTGTCATTTTCAATAATGATAGAGACTTCTGTGAAACTGTGGGCACTTCGCTTTCGTGTACCTTTAAAAATAACATCACGCATGGTTCCGCCGCGAAGTCTGTGCACATTCTGCTCACCCAGAACCCAGTGAATCGCATCAGAAATATTTGATTTTCCGCAACCATTGGGTCCAACAATGCCGGTCAGTCCCCTAGCAAAACTAAGTTTAATTGGTTCGCCAAATGATTTGAAACCGACAATTTCAAGTTGAGACAATTTCAATGAAACTCCTTATAAAAAGTTTAAAATCCTGTTTCCAATCCAAAATGCACCGTGCCCTGCAGGGGATTTGTCCAAGTGCCGTCCTGATAGCCGATTCCGTAATCTATTTTGATAATACCGATTTTGCTTTTGAGACGAACTCCCAAACCAACACCGATCAGACTTTTATATTCTTCGCAATAGCCATAATCCACAAATGCAAAAGCACGTGAATCCCGTGATAGCAAGTATCTGTATTCAAAACTGATGATACCGAATTTTGAAGCAGTAAATTGGTTGTCAACAAATCCTCTTAAGCTCTCATACCCTCCAAAGGAAAACTTATCATAGATTGAGAGGGTGTCATTTTTTGTAAAGATGAGTTTGGTGAGACCCTTTATGTAAAAGACATTGTAATAATTTAAGGGTATAACGACTTCCACTTCCTCAGAAATGAGCTGATCATAGGATTTTTTCGAGCGCCAGCGGATCGTGTAATTATTCGTATTTTTATAACCTTTTCTCGGATTGATAGGATAGTCGAGTTTATTGATCTCAGCAATTGCTCCTACTCCATTTCTGTCAATGCTGACAGTATCTTCAAGCGAGCTGCTGTAGGTGTATTGGAGTCCTATTTTGGTGTAATTTTTCATAGTGAAGAAGGATGCGATCTGAAGGTCGGTATTAACGTATGTTGTATCCACAGTTCTTCTTCGCAGAGATGCTTCAGCTGAAATCTGTTGAGCAAGAATAAAGGGCTCGCGGTAGGATATATAAAATTCTGATGATTTGGAAGTAAGCTTATTCCACTTGAGCTGCACTTCTCTGTCAGTCCCGATAATATTAAGAAAGGAAAAATCAATAAAACCGGTAAGGCGTTCTGCAAATGTGATATCCTCTTTTGAAGAAGCCAGCCCGAGCACACCCTGGAAATGATTCATGCTTTTCTCTTTTATGATGATCATTATCTGCCAATTATTCAAAGGTACCATTTCAACCGATTCGATATATTTTTTATGAAGCAAATTCTGCTTTGCCCGCTCTATCTTTCTGGAATCATATATCTCATTCTGTTGAAAGTTCAGAAGAAGTTCGAGTGTTTTTTCTTTTGTAACCGTATTTCCTACAAAGATAATATCCGAAATACGCACCAACTCGTTTTCATGAACGTTATAATTGAGAAAGAGTGAATCCTCTACAATCCTTATGCTGTCGAGAGTGATCTTGCAGAATGGGTAGCCCTTTTCGGAATAAATTTCAGCGATGGCTCTCATGTCATAATTGGCTTTTTGAATGGAGAATGGAGAATTCTTATGCATCGAAAGAAAGCTTTTCAATTTTTTCTGTGAGAAATATTTATTTCCTTTGAATATGATGTCTGCAACGAGAAGTTTTTGCCCTTCATCGATAGCGATAGTTATCGAGACACCTTTTCCGTCGTTGGATGGTTCTACTTTAGGAGGTGGAATTTTTGTGAGGTAAAATCCTCTGGAGAAATAGAGCTGAAGCACGTTCTCAATGTTTTCATTCAGTTTGTCATAGGAGAATTGGTCTCCAGTTTTAAGGGCAAGAGCTTGTATGATCTCAGCATTGGTGAAGTGGGAATTGCCGGAGATCTCGATTGTTTTAATGGTTAATTCGTTTGCGAATAGAATGGATCCGTAACATAAAAGACATAAGCTTAAAATGAGTATATAAAATATTGTTTTACTGATTGTTTTTTTCATAGGAAAATTAACAATTCTGCGCAACAAAAAATAATGGAAAGTATAAATGCAGAATAGTATTTATCACTGTTTTAGCTTCTCCTGTTAACATGTTGAATCTATCAAAAACCGTGTCATTCCTCCCGATTTGTCGGGAGGAATCCAGTATTTTGGTTATTATTTTTACTACTTCCCAAATAACAAATAAAGAATTGATTATGGATCGCAGGAATGAGAATCAGGGTGTATTCACTCATTTTTATCTTTTGCATATAAATCCTTGTATTCAATCATTTCATCATTTTCATTATGAAGTTGCCCACAAATTGGGCATTCATAAACAGTAATTCCGTTAATTTCTGTTTTTATGAGTATCGCTGTGCAGACTTGGCAGGATAATGATTCTTTCATAAATTTATGTATTTATTACCTTGCATTTATTTTTAAATCATTACTCGAATAACCAAAAACTGAAATGGTTCTATAGCATAAATCTACAATATTATTTGCACCAAGATTTGTTTCAACATAAATATTAGTATGCTTAATTTTTTGAGGAATACGTAATTCATTTTCATTTCTTGTAAAATATGGGCGCTTACGACCAACAAGCGTTAAAACTTTATCGAATTCATTTTTATTAGTAGAAACAAGAACATCACATAAAGTAATTAAAACATCTATCCAAAAACGAACCTCATACTCAGTACCTCTGAATATAAATGAAGATATTGATTTCCCAGAATATCTACTTTTTGTTTTAGTAAATACCCTTTGTGTTTTTTCCCTTCTTGGATATGAAATAGGTTTTGGAACTTGTATTTCTGATAAGATTAAATTGCTTTTATTTTTTGAAATAAAATTTTCTATTTGTTCATCAGTTGCTTTGTATCCGCAAAGTTTCTCCGTTGTCTCATTTAATAAATCAACAAGTAATTCATCTGGATCAGAAATAATTTTATACCAAGCCTTTTTAATAGTTGCTTCAACGATGTTTCTCTTTTTCTGACTTGTGTAAATTGCTTCTGCATTTGTTATTGCATGTCCTGACGAAACATTTTCTTTAGAAATGAAATCAATAAATCTATCAGCAACATTTTCAGATTCTTGCTGAATTAGGTCTATTGAATAAAACTTTCTTTGTTCCCAACTTCCTTCGTTTAGTGGAAGATAAAACCACCAGGTAATGCCATTAGTTAAAACTGCCAGTTTGACACCTTCCTGAAAAGAATAATTGAGCAACTGAGCTTGATGATTTTCTAAATCTTCACTAATTTTTTTTACTTCTATGAAAACCTTGTTGCTATTATTAATTCTCATAGAATAATCAACTCTTTGAGAACCTACAGAATACTCTGGTTTTACTTCATCAATATTAAAAATATCCCAACCGAGGAGGTTTAGTATTTTGAGTATAATTGCTTGTTTTGTAGCAGCTTCATCAAATGTTTCAATTCTTCTGTCTGATTTTATATTTTCAATAAAGGATATTATTCTGTTTTTCATCCTTCCTCCAAATTTAAATAAAAATATTTCATTATTCAATTAAAAAAGCCAAATAGGCATATAAGTAATTTTATCTTCTTGAGCAAATTTTCCATCGTATAACATATAACCTTTTTTGATTTCTGGATATTCAAGAATGAATTCTTTTAGATTATTTATATTAACTTTTTTGGCTTTCACTTCAATTGGGATCAATTCAGTTCCTTTTTCAATAATAAAGTCAATTTCTTTATTATTCTTTGTTCGCCAGAAATGGAGTTTTGAGCCCAAATAGACTTTTTTAGATAATTCGCAAAAAATAAAATTTTCAAGATAATCTTTAAATATATTTGAAAAAAGTCCGAACTATTTTTAAAAATTTACAGAATATATCTGAAATTTCAAAAATTCAAACAGTCATTGCAATCGGGGACTACGATATATCGGAGCGTTATAACCTCAATACTTATACAGCACCGTGAAATTGAAGTTGACTTTATCTTCAGCAGGAATCTTCACCTGGAATTCTATGGTATAGGCATCTTTCTTTGTATAATCAATGTCCGATTTTGTGATCGTCCAGTTTGTGCCGAGACTTCGTGTTACTTCAATGGTTACCGGTTCTTTCTTTTGATTGCGTATCTCACACTCGTATTTCTCTTCACGCGATTTTTGGCTTGGACGATTACTCTCAGCAAGAATGCATTCACCTTTAATATCAAAGGCAGTGCCGATAGTGATCTCAACTTCTTCATTTCTTGGAGTGTGCTCGATGCGATCCTCGCCTACAAATTCTGCTGCATCATTATCCTGAGTTTTAAATATACGTATTTTTCCCATTGGCAGAGGAATGCCAAGACCGGATTTTTCATCATTCTTGAAGCTGATGAGCACTGAAATATCATTTCCATAATTGGTATTGTATCGATATATCTTTGTGACATTCACATCAGTTGGATCAAAGAGTGAGAGTTGCTTCTGCTGGTGGTTATTTATATCCACAGTTTTATTTTCAAGCGTGTAGAGGTGATATTCAAAAAATTCCTTTTCTGTGATCTGTGGTTCTGCATATCCGCCGAGACCATCTGCTTTCATAGCCATTTCTCGCTGCATAGTTGGATAAACCGGAGCTAAATTTACATCACCAGCCATGAGTTTAAGCGTTACATCTTTGAATGCTTTTCCGGAATTATTCTTCAGAGATATCCATGATGAAAGATTGAGATGTTCATCTTCATTATCAAGAATGCCCACGTACTGTGCATCCCATGAAATATTGTTGGTAATGTAGCTCATTTTGCAAGCAGTATCGCCGGATTTATTGGAGAGCAGTTCCCAGTTCAAAGTAGGTTTGGTGAAGAAGTTCTCGGGCATTTTTTCAAGGTTGAAATTCTGCACTTCATCGATGCTGATCATAGTAATACCCTTGTCCGTTTTCTGGATTACAATCGTTTTATGATCAAAAGATTTGAGAATACCTGTGAAAAGTTCACCACTTTTTACAATAATTTCGATGTTCTTATCGAGATATTTTTCGAGAATTTTTTCTGTGTTCGCCAGATCATACTCGAAATTTTGAAGTGTGATGATCACTTTGTCTGAAGATTTAACCGGCTCAAGATGAACTGAAGTGGGTTGTATCGCAGCAGGAATATCATCATAACTGTACAGATTCAATCCCTTTTGCAGCATAATAGAAAGTTCACTTCGCACAGTGGCAAAGTTCTGGTTGTACACGGTCATATCTGTCGAAGCAAATACGAGCGTGCTCACTAAGAAAAATCCAATTAAGGTTAGGAAATATTTTTTCATTATTCCTCGCTTTCCTGTAATATTTGTTTTATTTTTGAAACGATCATATCGATCGCGATAATGTTCATACCGCCTTCGGGCACAATGACATCTGCGTATTTCTTGGAAGGTTCCACGAACTCCAGATGCATAGGCCGCACGGTATTCATATATTGATTATACACGGATTCAAAAGTGCGTCCTCGATCTTGAATATCGCGTTTGATCCTTCTGAGAATGCGGACATCAGAATCAGTATCTACGAAGATTTTAATATCGAGAAAATTGCGTAATTCATTATTTTCAAAAACAAGGATCCCTTCGAGCATGATCACCTTGTGGGGTGAAATAAGGATTGTCTCTTTCTTCCTAAGATGGTTTGCAAAATCATATTGTGGCATATCGATTGGGAAATCGTTCTTGAGATTATTAAGGTGCTTCATAAGAAGTGGTGTATCAAAAGCATCGGGATGGTCAAAGTTGATGTTTTTACGTTCATCAAAACTAAGTGCTGAATAAGATTTATAATAGGCATCCTGTTTGATGATGAATACATTTGGTTCATTAAGTTCTTCAATGATCCTCTCTGCCAAAGTCGTTTTTCCCGAACCTGTGCCGCCTGCGATTCCTATAATAATATTTTTTTTCATAGTATTTTCAATTTAGCTTTCTGAAATTTTATTTTGTCAATTTTCGGATTATTTTCTGTCGCCATGAGGGTGCGCTGTTTTGTATGCTTCTTTCAGTTTTTGCATGGAAGTATGGGTGTAAATTTCTGTTGATGTTAAACTGCTATGACCGAGAAGTTCCTGCACAGAACGCAGATCGGCGCCGTGATTGAGCAGGTGTGTTGCAAAGGTATGACGAAGGGTGTGAGGACTGTAATTCTTGGATTTTTCAATAACTTTTAGATATTTATTCACAATATATCTGAGCTCGTCTGCTGAGAGGGGATTGCCATTATGAGAAACAAATACTTCAGGGACATCTTTATCTTTTATGAAGGATTCCCTTATCTTGAGATATTTTTGCAGCGCATTGATTGCATAACTTCCCATTGGAATGATCCGTGTTTTAGAGCGTTTGCCAAGTACTTTTATCTGGCTCTGTATGAAATCCACATCCTTGATCTTCAATCCTGCAAGCTCTCCGATACGAATACCTGTGCTGTAAAGCAGCTCGAGGATAGCGAGGTTCCGAATGCCGAGTGCATCCTCCTGGTCGGGTATTTGCAGAACGAAACGCATATCTTTTTCTGTGAGAAAAGTTGCAGCGTATTTTTCAAATTTTGGGATTTTTATTTCTATGATAGGATTATGTTTTGTAAGATCATTCTGTATCAGGTACGAAAAGAATGCCTTGATCGAGATGACCTTTCGGGCAAGGGTTCTGTTGCCGTCCTTTTGCTCGCTCAGATGCTGAAGAAAATCCCGGAACATAGATTTGTTTATATCTTCGATAAAGACTTTTTCATTCGGGAAGAATTTCTTGATAAAATCTATGAACTGTTCAACATCTCCGAGGTAAGCGCGCAGAGTGTGTTTGGAGTAATTTTGAGAAATAAGATATTCTTTGTATTTTTGAATTAATGTTTCCATTGGATGGGTACTGCATAGGGGATTGGGTCCGGGTAACCGGCTTGTCGGAAGGCAGTTATCCGAAGTTTACAGCTTTCGCATACACCGCATGCCTTGTCTTCGTTTTGATAGCATGACCATGTGAGATGGAGCGGGGCTTTTAATTCTATGCCTAACTGAACCACTTCAGCTTTCGTTTTGTGAAGGATGGGAGTTTCTATCTCGATATTGGTGTCCGTCTTTGTGCCTTCTTTTATGGTTTTATTAAAACTATTGAAAAATTGCTCTCTGCAATCCGGGTAACCGCTGCTGTCCTCCTCCATTGCGCCGATAAAAATTTTGGATGCGTCAATCACTTCTGCCCATGCTGTTGCGATGGAGAGCAGGTTTGCATTTCGGAAAGGAACGTAGGTTGTCGGTATTTTATTATCAGAACTTTTATCAGGAATAGGAATCTCATTATCCGTCAAGCTCGATCCGCCAATTTTTTGCAGATAACCAATATCTACATTCAGAAAATCTTTTATCTTATAATATGCAGCTATTTCTTTGAATGCTTGTTCTTCTCGAGTAACAGTTCTCTGTCCATAATTCACATGCAGCAGACAAACCTGATACTCCTTCTGTGCAATTGCAGTTACTACGCAGCTGTCCAGACCGCCGCTGAGGAGTACGATCGCTTTATCTTTTTTCATGATGTACCAAGTGTCCGAATGGGTTTAACATTGACAAGATATTTATCTACGAGGGGGATTTTAACCACGAAATATCACGGAAAGTTTTGGTACTTGTTATGAAATAAATTCAACTGATTATCAATAATGAAAAGAAAACTCCTACAAGCAAGACTTGATTCGTAGTGAACGCAGAGAGCATGAATCGAGAATTACGTATATTCATCATCCTCGCTTCATGCTTCGCAACGAAGCAAGTCATGAAGTCTGTCATTCTCGCGAACGCGGGAATCCAGCATTTTTGTTATTGCATTCCCAAAGGGGCTTTGGGAATGAGGGGCGGTGGTGTGAAAAGGTTGACAGGAAAAAGCCATTACATTTTTTTGCAATATGTTTTATTATGAATAATAGCAGGTAATATTTATGAAGAAATCGAGCATAAATCTAATAAAGATTTTTGGAAACATTAGCTAAGGTTTGAAAAAAGGAAAAATACGATGAATGCAATTATTGATACAATAATTTATTGTAAAAACCCAAAGCATGTCCACGCAATATTGCGAAAGGAATTCCAAACAGATATTTCAATTTTTCCGGGGATGTATATTGAAGATCAAGCATGGCCTGATGGAGAAGTGGAAATTGCAAGAGTTTCTATTAATCCATGTGAGTCTTATTTAATGATAGATATCGCAGATAAACTAGTGGAGTTCCCTAACAAAGATGAATGTGAAAAACGTGTGAAGCAACTCCGTTCGTCTGGATGGAAATCACCCAATGAGTGGAAATAGATTTGGTGATTAAACCTATAAAATTTGCAAATAGATTTTTTCCATTTAAATTATTTATCTATATATTAAAGGATGTAAAATATGAGTATAACTATAGGGAAATATACATTCGAAGGTCCTTATGAGAATACCGATAACATAGCTGATAAATCTGGAGTGTATGCAATTCACTGTTATTTAAACAAAGAATATTACTTAATTGATATTGGAGAAAGCGCAAAACTTAAAACCAGAATTGATTTCCACGACCGGAGGGATTGTTGGACGCTCAACTGTAGTGGGAAGCTTACTTTTTCTGTACTTTATACTCCAAACGCACAACAATCAGGGAGAAAAAAGATTGAACAGAAGTTAAGGGATCAATATAATCCACCATGCGGGGAAAGGTGAGAAATGCGATGAATCGAGAGCTAAAACTTTTATATTTCGTAGATTCAAGTAATAAGTGCAACTTTTGACGATTTTATTAATTGTCAAAGAAAAGTTGCACTTATGAGAAAATATAAACAGATAACCCAAGAGCAGAGATATGAAATATCAGGCTAT